>ENA-UZWS01010167-UZWS01010167.1-metagenome-genome-assembly--contig:-Day-3-25m-contig-10167_pt1 | contig 10936 bp, 7 predicted proteins | sample MGYA00260343_ERZ794903 | MGnify/ENA metagenome assembly ERZ794903
GAGAGTACATTTTCTATTTGAAAACCACCCTCTGGATATCCTTTTGTGTCTTTTCTTACTGCTGCTGCATAAAATGTTAAAAATGGATTTACTTGTTCAACAGGAAAATCAGTACCTAGGGCAACTTTACCGTAGATATTTAAAAGGTCTTTGTAGGCGTAAGCACCTTTCATTCGACCTTTTCCAATTCGATCTTCAGCCCAATACATGTCTGAAGTAGCATGGGTTGGTTGTATGGAAGGGAGTACGTTTTTAAACAATGAAAAATCATTTTTAGAAATGATTTGAGCATGTTCAATTCTCCAGCGTCTATTTTGTTCTCCTTTTAAAAACTCTTCATAAGTTTTTAAAATCCATGTGTTGGCAGAGTCTCCAATTGCATGCGTATTCATTTGATATTCAGAAGCCGCTATTTGTTTTGCCATTTCTCGGTAACGTTCAGGGCTATAAATTAGTGCACCAAAATGGTTGTGTCTATCACTATAGGATTTTCTCATGGCTGCTCCTCGAGATCCAAGTGCCCCGTCTCCATAAATTTTAAAGGAACGAACATGCAATCGGTCGGTCTTCACAATTCCTTTATTGAGGTAATAGTCAAGGTTTTTTTGAGTAGCTGAAACCATCGCATACATGCGAATTTTTAATTTATCTTTTTGTTGTAAACTGTCTATAAGCTCGATAGTAGCTTGTTCTAGTCCCGCATCATCAACTGTGGTAAGGCCATAAGAAAATGCAATTTCTTGGGCATCAATTAATCCTTTAATAGCGGTCTGTCTATTTGGAGCGGGTACTTGAATTAAATCCATTGCTGCATCAATAAATACCCCAGTCATTTTCCCATTTTTTACAATAATTTCTCCTCCTGAAACCGGCGTATCTTTTGTGAATTTTGTAAGGTCTATTGCAGCCTGATTTACAAGAAGTGCATGACCATCAATTCTTCTGATGGCAACTGGAGTTTCAGGAAATAATTTATCTAATTTTTCTTTAGTTGGAAATTCTTTTACCTCCCAATCATTTTGATCCCATCCACGACCTGTAATATAGGGTACGTTTTTTTCTTTTTGAAAAGCTACTAATCTTTCCAATACCTCATCATAACTTTTAGTGCCCTCTAAAGATACTTTTTGTTGCTGTAAACCCATTCTGTAGAAATGGCAATGCGCGTCAATTAGACCAGGAACTATCGTTTTTCCTTGAGCATCTAAAGTTGTTTTCGAATTGTATTTAATCGTAATCTCAGCGTTAGAGCCAACACCGATAAATTTTCCATCTTTAATAGCAAAAGCCTCTGCTTTGCTAAAAGCGTCATTAACGGTATATGTGCTTGCATTGATCACAATTAAATCTGCTTCTAGTTGTTTGCAGGAAACTATTAATAGAAACACGGCAAAAGAGTAAATAATTTTTTTCATTGTTAAATGATTAAAGAATTGGTAATGAATTCTGGTAAATTAGGTAGGCACAATACATCAATATAAATTGAAGAGGAATTCTTATGTAAGCTAATTTTTTGGATCCTATAGCGGGTCTTACTTTTGTTGCATCCCAAATATGGATGGGTAAGAATAGCATTAATAAAATAAAGATTCCTATTGCAGCTAGATAGCTTACCGAAGGGAAGAATAAACCAATCCCTAACAAAAATTCAACACCACCGGCAACATAATTAACCGTTAATTTGGGGAGTCCCTTAGGAATAAAATGANNTGGAGAACTACTATACAGGTATTTATCCATTAAGTAGATTAAACTAGTCATGGAAGCACTTCCCAATTCTAACTCACGTTTATTTACTTTGTCAAAAGTATCTGTACTTGTGTGATGATAGTCAAAGTATCTTTGGCTATCTGGTCTGTATCCTGCAAGGGTAACAGATTCTCCTTTTAAGGGAGAGATGTCTGCACCACTTCCACCTTTGTCTAGATCATGTAAACCGTAAGGTGCTAAAAGCTTTTTCCAACTCTGAACTAAGGCTGTATTTGATTCATTTGCATCAATTGAAAAACCTCTTGGGGTATGACCTCCAGCATCAGATTCTATTCCTCCAATGTGAGTCTCATTGTTTAGTTTTGATATTTCTGCATATTTTTTTGCGCCACGAGTTCCATTTTCTTCATTCATAAAAAATACAACACGTAGTGTGTTTTTTAAATTAATGTTATTCTTTTTCAGCAAGTGAGCAACCTCTAATGATTGCACAATTCCTGTTCCGTCATCATGAGCGCCTTCTCCTAAATCCCAAGAATCGAGATGCCCACCAACAACCATAATATTTTGAGGTGTTTCAGATCCTTTAATTTCTCCAATGACATTGAAAGAAGGAGCGTCAGGTAGGGTTTCGCAATGTTGTTTAAAATAGAATTTTAATGCTGGGTTATTTTTTAAATCAGTACTTAGAATACTAGCAGCTCTCGAGCTAATTGCAGCAGTTGGAATGTGTTTTTCCTTTGGCAAGTTTCCGTAAGACATGGTTCCTGTGTGAGGATAATCATCTAAACCGTTCGTCATAGATCTGACAATTACACCCTTTGCTCCATATTTTCCACATACTGCTGCACCCTGAACTCGCTGGTCTACACAACCTCCATAGGCTTTAAATGTATTAATGAGTGTGTTGTCAAATGGACGGTTAAAAAAAACAATTTTACCTTCCATTTTATTCCCTAATTTCTCTGCTTCTTCTAGACTTTTTACCTCAATAACTTCTGCAGTAACTCCATTTTTTGGTGTTGCAATAGAAAATCCTAAAGCACAAATAGGAACATTTTTTTGTTGTCCGTTCACAGTATAATTTGCAACTTCTTTATCACCTCTTACCCAATGAGGCACCATAACAGGTTGTAACCACACAGAATCTAAACCTACTTCTTTCATTAGAGCTTCTCCCCATTCTACTGCCATTTGAGCTTCTGGTGAGCCGGAGAGTCTTCCGCCAATATTTGACGTTAAATCCCGTAACCATTCATAAGATTTTCCTTCAGTTAATGCCGTATCAAAAAAATCTTTAATAGCACCGGCATCTACTTTTTCTTGTTTTGAGAATTCTAACGATGTTTTGGTATTTGGTTCTTTTGTATTGCAAGAAAACAGAATACCCGTAGCTATTAAAAAAATAATTTTTCTCATACTGGATGTTAATTTATGAAGTGTTTAATTTTATGGGAAGTTATGAATATATTTTCACTTTATTTTTTTAATGCGAACTTAGCCTCCTTAAAAATCAAATTTATAAGTAACTCCTGCCAGGGCTTGAAACCCAAGAACATTATAATTGGCATAGCGCTCGTAATCTGTTCCCAAAACATTATTGAGGGTAATAAATGCACTTAAGAAATCATTAAAATGATACCCACCGTTAACATTGATGTCTGCAAAGCCCTTTAACGACTGAATATTTGAAATTGTTGAAGGAAATGTGTCATTATAGTTCACATCTAATCGTTCACCAACAAAGAACATATTAGCACTAGCATACCAATTGTTTTTTTGATATTTTCCAAAAATAGACCCCTCAAGTTTGGGTAAATTCCAGGCCTCTTGCTGAAAGGTAGTCGTGTATGAATTCATTTGTAAATTTCCGCCAAGATGTATTCTTTTAGTGGCAGCAACCTCTAACTCGGCTAAAATTGAAAATGTACTGATGTCATCATAAAAAACACCAAAAGAGTTTCCGTATTCGTAGCCTAACAGTGATGTTGAACTAGAAAACTCACCATTTGATTTTGAGTTATTTCTAACAAATAATGCATGGTCCTCGTCTTTTTTATAACTCGCTTTAAGATTAAAACTAATGTTAGATGAAAGGGTGCCGTTTATTCCTCCAAACAGATTGTATTGTTCATTCGTTTGTGTTAAGAAAAGAGTAGGGGATACAAACGGGTTTAATTCACTTAAACGTTGAAAAGAATTCATATGAAGGTCTCCACTAGCTCCGGTATATATGTTAATTAAGCCAGAATTTAATGGATAACTTATTTCAATATCTGGATAAGCCAGAATGTCTGTTAAACTATTTTCTATATCTGAGGAAAGATAAATTTTTGATCCTAATTTAATATTGAGTTTTTTCCAATCGAGTTTTAACACAGGATGGATCCCAAAATTAAAAAAGGCATAGTTAAGATTTGAATCGTCTGAGTAATTTTGTTTAAATTCTCCTTGTAAGTAATGAATACTTGTTTGGAGTTCAAGGTCTTTTAAGTTTCTATTAATTCTTGTTAAGGGGAATTTTAAATTTGGCTTAAGCGAAACCCCAATTTCTTTACTGCCGTAAAAATCATCAAAGAGGTTTACCGATGTTTTTATGGTATTGAAATAAGAATCTTCAAAAGTAATCTCACCATTTAACTCATAGTATCCGTAGGTTTGTTTCTCAATAATAGCATCTATGGAAGAAGTGTCAAAATTAATGCTAGGTAGCCCGAACCAATTGTATTCGTGCTGATAAACATTTCCTCCAATTTTCCAATTAAAACTTCGTTCTTCTTTCATATAATACCCTCCAACATTAAGGTTTGAATACCCCGAATTTAGAGGGGTATTTTCAATTCCATTTTCTGTAGATATATATTTTAAATAAATACCATAATCATTTTCAAATTTTCTATTTTGATTTAATAAAAATTCTACAAAAGGGGTAGAATAATTACCAAAACCAAGGGCTAAGTAATTGTCAAAAAGTCTTTCTTTTTTACCAACATCAATTCCCTTAACAACACCACTTTTTGGTATAAAAGTTGACGCTACTGGTGCAGAGAAAATCGTATAGTTAAGTTTTTTCTTTTTTGTATTTCTACTGATAACAATTTGTGGATTTTTTTTTACTTTAAAGGCATCAGAAATTGTTGGGGTATATGAGGTTACTACATTAATTACTTCAACAATAGAATCCTTATTTTTAAGTGGTTTTTTTGATTTTTTTTGAGCAAAAGCATTAAGAGTACTTATCAATATAATCAACACTAAAATATACGTTTTCATTAGTCTTAATTTTTAGGAGTTGTTATAGAATTGTTAGTTTTAGACTCTTTTAATTTGATTTTTTTTAATTCATTTTTAGCATCATTAATTACATCCTCAAATTGAGGGAAATTCTTGATGATATTTTCTAAAATGTATGTGGCTTGGTAGGGGTCAGAATTCTCCAAGGCATAATAGTTTTTTGCCATGATAATAAAACTTTTTGCTCCCCAATACTTATAGGTTGAAAAATCTGATGTGATTCTTTGTATTGTTGTATTAGAAATTTCATATTGTTTTTTCTTGTTCAAAAAATAGGCACTAAAGTAAAGTGCTTCTGCCTTTAGTTCTCCATTTGCATTTCTTTCAATTTCAGTATAAAACTCCTCTGCTTTAGGATAATCTTCAGACTGAAAGGCAGCTCTAGCAATTATAATTTTAGCATCATATTCTAAAGTTGCATCTATCTTATCTTGAAATAAAATCTTTTCAGCATAGGCAACAGCCTTTGAAAACTCTTCAGATTGGTAATAGCCTTTCATTAAATTACTTTGAGCATATAAGATGTTTAAAGGCAAGTTAGCCTCTTCTTCTAGCCGTTCTAACAGTGGTATTGCAGTAGCCCAATCTTCCTCTTCCAGTAAAATTTGAGATAACTTGTTTAACGCTTGCTCGCTAAATTCACTTTGGGGTTGATTTATTACATATTGGTAATTAGAAATAGCCTCTTTTTCTAAGCCTTCTTTAACCAATAGTTGTGCTAAATAAAAATTAGCTTGCAAGACATGGAGACCCTCAGGGAATGCCAATATATATTTTTTAAATCCTTCAGTAGCTTTTGAAACATTATTGGCTAAAAATTTATTTTCAGCAGCCACATAAGTTGTATTGTCTAGGTCTGCATCTGTAATATTTATAAAGCTAATTCCTTTTACCCATTTAGCGTACTCATCTATAGTTCCTAAATCTATATATACATTTTTAGCATTACTAACCGCTTCTTTAGCCTCAGTAGAATTTGGGTATTTAGCTACTATTTCTTTATAGTTTTTTAAGGCTTTTTTATTTTCATTGTCATTGTAAAATAACAAGCCATCTCTCAATAAAGTTCTTGCTATATATGAGCTTTTTGGAAAGTTTTGAACTAATTTATTGTAAGCCAAATGTGCACTTTCATTATCCTTTACTATTGAATAGGTATTTCCTAACTGAAATAGCGCATCGTCTCTAAAATTTGACAATTCAAAATTGTTAAGCAAACTTTCTAATGCGTTTATTTTGTCAATATTGTTTTCTAAAAATCCATGACTCATTGCAATTTGATATTGTGCATAATCAGCACTAGCTCCATAAGAATCTACTATTTTTTTATAGGCTGATATTGATTTTTGGTATGCTTTAGTGGCAAAAAAACTATCCCCCATTCGTATTGTTGCATCGTCATTTAAGACGCCATCATTTTGCTTTGTTTCAACGAAATTTTTAAATGCAACAGCAGCAGCTTCATATGCTTTTAATTTAAAATAACTATACCCAATGTTGTAATCAATTAATTGATACTCCTCAATTGTTTTTGGTGCTGTTTTTTTGAAGTTTATAAATTCCTCTAAACCTACCTGGTAATTTCCTAATCTATAATTTGTTTCAGCACTCCAATACAAAGCTATTAAGTTAATGGCTGTTTCTGAGGCTTTTTTACCTTCTTGAAAATAAGGAAGCGCTTCTTTATATTTATTTAAGTTAAATAATTGAATGGCTCTGTAATAAGAGACTTCATAACTTAACATTTGATTTTGTTTGCTTTTCTTTTTTTTCAAATAATCAAGTGCACCTTGATAATCTTGTTGATACAAATATGAGGTTACAACTAAGGTGTTAATTTCGTCATAACTGGGAGATTTTGGATAGGAAGTTAAAAAATCTTGAAGTACTTCGGCTACACTCTTAAACGGATTACCCTCTTCGTAACTAAGTTTTGCATAATTTAAAGTAGCATCTTCTTTAACCTTGAGATCAAAGCTCATTTCGCTGGCACTTTTAAAGGCATTCAGCGCCTCAGACTTTTTATCAAGGTAGATGTAGCACTCTCCTAAGTTATAGTATGCTTTTTGTGAAACATTATTCTTCTGATCTATAATTTTATTAAAATTATTTGCCGCATTTTTAAAGTCTTTTTGTTTAAAATATGCATATCCAAGTTGGTAATAATCTGTATTGTTCCATTTGCCTTTTTTACCTTTATAAGCCCTTAAGTAGGCAATTGCATCCTCATATTTTTCTAAATTAAAATAACTTTCTCCAATAATTTTTGAAATTTCTGAGACTTCTTTAGGCTTTGAGTTTTTTAATAGCTTTAGACCAACATCAATACTTTTCTCAAACCTTCCCGCTTTAAAGCTTATGTCTAACAAATAATAGGTTACTTCACTTTTGTAAGCCTCGTCATCAGCAATTTCCTCAAGGGTTTTTTCTGCAACTTCGTAATCTTCTTGTTTGTATGATATATACCCAAAGTAATACCTAGAATCATTTCCATATTTAGGATCGTTGATTAAGGGTATGAATTTACTTTTTGCTAAGTCTAAATTTCTAGTAACAATAAATGCATAACCCATTTTAAAATTTAATTCTTTCTTGTTGTCTAGAGATAAGGCCTCAGGATTTACTTTTGAATACCATTTTAGGGCATATGGTGCTTTTTTATTTGCAAAATAATAATTACCAACAGTATAATAGGCTTTATTCTTTTTTATACTGTTAGGATAGGTGTCTGCAAATGTGAGTACTTTTTGATCAGCATCTTTTTGATCAAGTCTAATTGCACACATAGCCTCATAATAATCTGCATTTTCTTTAAGTCTAGTTTTGTTGTTTGCATTATCTGAAACTTTGCTAAAATATTTTTGTGCACTCTTGAATGCTTTACTATTAAAAAGTTTTAATGCATGATTATAATTGGCTTCAATAGTAAAATTTATTGCTGTTTGCTGTCCAAAAACATAGGTATTGCTGGTTGACAAAAACAGCAATAAAAGAAAGTGATAAAAAAAGATATTTTTCATTGATAGTTTCTCTGTGTTATATCGATAACGTGCGATTTCTTTTTTTGTTGGTTTAAAGTATTAAAAAATGATAAAATATAATCAAAAATAGTAATTGATTTTATGTAAAACATCATTTTGATAATCAATTATACTAAAAATTATGTAGGTTTGTGTAAAGAATACTTACATGGATAAATCAATTTTACATTTAGAGAACACAGACATTTATCAAAGCGATAATTTGGTCTTGTCTAATGTAAATTTGAAAATTAACAAAGGAGAGTTTTTTTATTTAATAGGAAAGACTGGTAGTGGGAAGAGTAGTTTGATGAAAACCTTGTATGGAGATTTAAAACTAAAAGTAGGTTCGGGTTCTATTGTTGGATTTGATCTCAAAGCACTTAAAGACAAAGAAATTCCATTTCTCAGAAGAAAAATAGGGATTGTTTTTCAAGATTTTAAATTGTTAAATGACAGAACCGTCTACGACAATCTTCTTTTTGTTTTAAAAGCAACAGGTTGGAAAGATAAAGCAGCCATGAATTCTAAAATTGAAGAAGTTTTAGATCATGTAGGCATGAAAACAAAATATTATAAGAACCCATTTGAACTGTCTGGAGGAGAACAGCAAAGAGTTGCCATTGCGAGAGCATTACTTAATGATCCAGAGTTAATTTTAGCGGATGAACCTACAGGAAATCTAGATCCAAAAACATCACTTGAGGTTATGGACTTATTAAATAAAATTCACCAAAGTGGAAAAAGTATTTTAATGGCTACTCATGATTATGCTCTAATCGTAAAGTTCAAACAAAAAACTATTAAATGTGAGGGCGGGAAATTATTTGAAGTACTTGCTCAGTCTAGTTCTTAAAAATAAGTCTAATAATTTTTTTTGCACTAGTATTCGGATCAAAATTTGCTAATAATTTTTCACGTTCTTCTTCAAAAGATGCCTCAAAACTTTGATTCAATAATTTAGCTGTTTTTGATAAAAATTCAGCCTTTGAATTTGCTTTTTCGCATAATGTTTCCAGCCCAGTTTCAAGAATCATAGGGTCATTTGCAATTACAAATTTTCCTTGCCTTAGGGTATTTAAAAGTTTTAATTTTATTCCCGTATTTTGAAAGGTTGGAAGTGCATTTATATGTGCGCTCTCAAGTAAACGGTGGAGATCGCCTTGCTCCTTTAAAGTATCAAAGGTGATGTTTTTGTGTTTTGATATTTCTGTTATGACTTTGGCATTTTTATAACTACTAGCGATCACTAATTTATACTTCGAGTCTTTGTAGATGTCAATTAAAAATAATGCGGCTTTTACGTTTTCAGAGACTAAAAGATGGCCATGATACAAAATAAAATTCCCTTTGGGTTTTAAAGTTGTGTGTTTTGTAGCATCGTAAAATGCTGGAATATAAAAACACTTATTTCCATATTTTTCATTAAAATAAACTTGTTCAATAGGAGAAATTGAAAAAACTCCGTCAATTTTTTTTAAAATTTCCTCATATCGTTTTAATTTTTCAGATTCTTTTCTAAAAAAAAATCGTTTAAAAATATTGGATTCGCTTTGTTCCAAACCTTTATAAAAACGATGTTCAACATTATGTGCTCTTAAGTATATTTTTCGTCCTTTTAGACTGTCTTTTAAAATCGGCAGGGTTGTATGGAGACCTTCAAATAAAACAGGGTAAGTATCTTTATTAAGATTAGAGATTAACAAGTCATTTCCTCTACTCTTAACAATAAAAGGTGCTGTTGAAAAAAAACTTCTTATAAATGAATTTCTTGGGTAATAAAAAACTTCTTTACAATAGTTGAGCAGTTCTTTTTGCTCACCTCTACCATATTCAAATACATGAAGGTAGATTTCCACACCTTGCTCATGTAAGGCTTTTAATTTGTAAAATACATCAATAACCCCTCCATAATTTGTTGGAAAAGGAACATCAAAAGAAACGATATGAAGTTTGTTAATCAAGTTTAAAAAAAATTGAAGTTAGTTTTTTCTTTTCTTTAGACCAATTTAGTTTTTCTTTAGCCAATGCCAACTCTTTTGCGTAACTCTTTGTAATCATCTGCTTAAGAATCTTAGCTAGAACTTCAGGTGATCTTTCAGGAAGTATTTCACCAATTGAGTATTTTTCGATAAGTGCTCTCATCTCTGGTAAATCAGCGATAATTACAGGAATATTTGCATGTAGATAATCAAATACTTTATTGGGTAGGGCATACCTGTAATTTAATCCTAAATCTTCTTCTAAACTCATGCCAATGGAGGCACTTAAAGTGAGTTTTTTTAGTTCCTCTGGAGTTTTTTTCCCTAGAAATTTAACTTTATTGTTTAAGTTTAGAAGGTTTACTTTTTCTTTTAATTCCTTTAAAATATCTCCATCTCCAATTACAATAAACAAATACGTATCAAGTAAAGGCATGGTGTCAATCATAAGCTCAATACCCCTCCCTATATTTACAGCACCTTGATAAAGTATAATTTTTTTTTCATTAGTATTTACANNACTGTAATTACATTCTTCAATTTTGGAATTAACTTTTTTTCTAAATACAACCAAAAGTTTTTCACCCGAGGTTTAGTTACTAATTCTGGAACTTCTGAGAACAATTCATGACTGTCAAAAACTAGTGTTTTTCGTTGAAGTAAACTGAGTAAATAATTAGGTAAAAGTGTATCTAGATCATTAGAAAACAGAATGGTTTTTTTTGTAAATAGTAGAAATATAAATAAACGTATATTGAATTCAGCATAAAATAAAAAGCCCACATTAAAAAGTAAACGAAACCGAACTGTTTTATAATGTTTTTGAATAGGAAGGCTTGTTTTTAGTTTTCTACCCACTAAAACTACATCATATCCAATTTCAGATAAAGCTTCACAAGTTTTTTCAACACGTTGATCAGTTGTTAAATC
>ENA-UZWS01001635-UZWS01001635.1-metagenome-genome-assembly--contig:-Day-3-25m-contig-1635_pt2 | contig 10909 bp, 9 predicted proteins | sample MGYA00260343_ERZ794903 | MGnify/ENA metagenome assembly ERZ794903
GACCATCCACTGTCTTTCATTGAGGAAACCGATTCGAAGAACGGCAGTAGCTTTATACCTTATATAGAGATTAGAGATGGGCTGAAAGCAAGAGTTTCGAGAAATGTGTATTACCAACTCATGGATTTGTTGGAAGAAGGCGAGGGTGATAATAAAGGGTGTTTGGGTGTATGGAGTGACGACTGCTTTTTCGGCATCAGCGAATCAGCGTTCGAGTCACGCTGATTCGCATTTGCCAGACATCGAAGCCCGGGTTTTCTACATATTACCGTAGTTAGGCCCGCCAGTACCCTCTGGCACCACCCAGGTGATGTTCTGAGCTGGGTCTTTGATATCACAGGTTTTACAGTGTACGCAATTTTGCGCGTTGATCTGGAAACGTTTGTTGCCATCCTCTTCTTCAACAATTTCGTAAACCCCCGCAGGGCAGTAGCGCTGCGCTGGCTCATCATAGAGCGGCAAATTGGAGTGTATGGGGATGTTCGGATCTTTTAGCTGCAGGTGACACGGTTGATCTTCTTCATGTGAGGTATTACTAATGAAGACCGAAGAAAGACGATCAAAAGTGAGCACGCCATCTGGCTTAGGATAGTCAGGTTTTGCACATTTACTCGCCAGTTTGAGATTTGCGTGATCAGGATTATCGTCCTGAAGTGTAAATGGCAACCGACCTCGGAAGATGTATTGGTCGATCAGAGTTAATGGTGACGAAAGGAATAGACCAAGCTTGTGCATCAGTGGCATGGCATTTCTTGCCGTGTATAACTCCTCATGGAGCCATGAGTTTTCAAATGCGACCGGATAACTTTCCAGTTCATCACCGCCGGTTTTGCCTTCCATNNACCATCAAGCCGCCGGGCATAATGAGCTTGGGCAGGGATTGAAGACCACCTTTAACGACTGCACGTGCGCCGTAAGCAACCCGTTTACCGCCCTCGAGAAACTGACGAATGACTTTGTGTTGCTTGAACCGCTGAAATTCCTCAAAGGGACTGATGTGAGGATTGCTATAACCTAGGTCCACAATGAGGCCAACCGCGACCTGATTGTTTTCCAGATGATAGAGGTAAGAGCCTCCTAGTGTTTGACCCGGGAAATGCCCTAGCGGCCAGCCGACGGTATGCATGACTTTGCCGGGAACGTGTTTCTCTGGATCAATATCCCAAACTTCTTTGAAACCTATACCATAATGTTGGGCATTGCTGTCGGCATTCAGGTTGAACTTTTCCATCACCTGCTTGCCTAGGTGTCCGCGACAACCTTCAGCAAATACTGTGTACTTGGCATGGAGTTCATAACCGGGCTCGAAGGTGCCTTTATGTTCACCGTTCGAATCGACGCCCATATCTCCGGTTGCGATGCCCTTAACTGCACCGTTCTCGTCGTAAAGCACTTCTGTTGCAGCAAACCCTGGGAAAATGTTTACCCCGAGTTCTTCAGCCTGCTCGGCCAACCAGCGACAGAGATTAGCGAGACTAACGGCGTGGTTGCCAGGATTATGCAGGGCGCCTGGAATAAGCCAGCTCGGTAGTTTCATCCCTTGATGGTCGTCAATCAGATAATAAATATCGTCATCGGTGACCGGGTTGTTGAGCGGTGCTCCCATCTCCTGCCAGTCTGGGAACAGTTCGTTCAGCGCTCGTGGTTCAACCACTGCACCCGATAAAATGTGCGCACCAATTTCCGATCCTTTCTCAACGAGGCAAACCGTAATTTCCTGCTCGTTTTCCAGCGCCAATTGCGCAAACCTTATTGCTGTGGCTAGGCCGGCGGGCCCACCCCCAACAACAACAAGATCAAATTCCATGGATTCTCTTTCCACGTGTACGACTCCTCAAATGTATGTAATTCTGCGACCCCGCGGCGGTGTGCAGCAACGGTCGTTCGATGGAGCCGCTATTGTATGAAAAGTTGTGAGTGAAAGGAAATCATTCAAATCAATGGTTTTGGATAAACCACTGTTGGCTGTATATCAAATAAACCAACTAAATTAATAACTTAGATCATTTTTGTGCATGTGCACACCTATTGACGCTTTGGTAAGAAAACGGCAGAATACGCGCTCTAATTTCTAGTCCAAACTTATTTTTCATTACCAGCAGAGGAAGTCCATGAAAGTTCTTGTGACTGTCAAACGTGTGGTTGATTACAACGTGAATGTGCGTGTACTCAGCGACAACACCGGCGTAGACCTAAATAACGTCAAAATGTCGATTAATCCCTTCGATGAAATCGCTATCGAAGAAGCTGTTCGACTCAAGGAAGCAGGCAAAGTAGAAGAGGTGGTTGTTGTTTCTGTAGGCGCAAGTAATTGCCAGGAACAAATTCGTACAGCCCTCGCATTGGGTGCGGATCGTGGCATTCTCGTTGAATCCGATGTGGAAATGCAGCCGCTGGCCATTGCCAAGTGTTTGAAGGCGGTTGTTGATAACGAAGCTCCCGGGCTCGTAATCACAGGTAAACAGGCCATAGATGGTGATAATAGCCAAACCGGTCAAATGCTTGCTGCCTTGGCTGGACTCGGACAGGCAACTTTTGCTTCAGAGGTCGAGTTGGGAGATGACACCGTCACGGTGACTCGAGAGGTTGATGGTGGACTCGAAACGATAGCAGTGAAATTGCCTGCGATCATCACAACTGACCTTCGGTTGAACGAACCAAGATATGCTTCTCTGCCTAACATCATGAAAGCCAAGAAGAAGCCGATCGACATAACAACCCCGGCAGATCTGGGCGTTGATGTTGCCCCAAGAATTACAACACTGAAAGTTACGCCGCCAGCAGAACGTCAAGCAGGTGTCATTGTAGAATCGGTAGAAGAATTGTTTGATAAATTAAAGAACGAAGCGAAGGTGATCTCATGAGTAATTTAGTTATTGCAGACCACAACAATACTGCGATTAGTGCTTCAACACTTGTTGCTATCGCTGCAGCCAAAGCCATCGGGGGTGATATTGACTTACTAGTCGCTGGCGCCGGATGTGCAGCTGCCGGAGAAGCGGCCGGTAAAATTGATGGTGTCAGTAAAGTGCTTGTGGCCGATAATGAAGTTTACGGACATCAGCTGGCTGAAAACTTGGCAGAACTTGTTGTAGAAGTTGCCGGCAGTTATTCACATATTGTGAGTTCTACTTCAACTTCGGGCAAAAATTTTATGCCTAGAGTCGCAGCGCTTCTGGATGTTGCCCAAATTTCAGATATTAGCGGTGTGGTGAGTGAAGATACATTTGAACGACCTATCTATGCGGGTAATGCGATAGCAACCGTGCAGAGCAGTGACGCAACCAAAGTCATTACCGTTCGGGGTACAGCCTTTGACCCAGTGGCCGCAGAGGGCGGAAGCGCTTCTGTTGAAAATATTGATACAGTGAAAGATGCAGGCGTATCTACCTGGGAGAAAGAAGAAATTGTTAAGCTCGATCGACCTGAGCTGACAGCCGCGAGTATCATTGTCTCAGGCGGTCGTGGTATGCAGAACGGTGAGAACTTCAAGCTTCTTGAATCTGTTGCTGACAAGCTCGGTGCGGCAATGGGTGCATCACGTGCGGCGGTTGATGCCGGATTTGTTCCTAATGATATGCAGGTAGGGCAAACAGGTAAGATTGTTGCACCGGATCTTTATATTGCAGTGGGTATCAGTGGTGCTATTCAGCATTTAGCGGGTATGAAAGATAGCAAAGTTATCGTTGCGATCAATAAAGATGAAGATGCACCTATTTTTCAGGTTGCTGACTATGGTTTGGTTGCTGATCTGTTCAAAGCTGTGCCAGAACTGGACGGCCTTTTGTAGCTGCTGCAAGTGCACTAACGACAGGTTTATTACCTGTCACAAGAAAAGGCGATGCGTTAGCGTTGCCTTTTTTTTGGTTAAAATTTGTGATCGCAAGGTAGAACTATCTGCGGTTTAGGAGGGCTTTCGACGCATTAGAGTCGATGTGGAGTTGCAGGGTGTCCCGAACAAAACAGGCGACGTCTACCAACTTGTCTAAATTGATACCCGTCTCGATACCAAGCCCTTCAAGCATATACAGCACATCTTCTGTCGCCACGTTTCCGGTCGCGCCCTTTGCATAGGGACAGCCGCCCAAACCCGCAACGGAACTATCGATCACACTTACGCCGCTCGCCAGTGCCGCGTAGATGTTGGCTAGTGCCTGGCCGTAGGTATTGTGAAAGTGAGCGGCTAGCTGACTTACATCAGCCTGTTTGCTTATTTCATTGATTAGGCGGGTAACTTTACCGGGTGTGCCGCGCCCGATTGTGTCCCCGAGACTGATTTCGAAACATCCCATATCAAGCAGTAGTGCCGTGAGATCTGCGATGCGAGATGGATCTATATCGTCACCTTCCCAAGGGCAACCAAGGACACAGGAGATATACCCACGTACTCTGATGCCGTTTTCCTTGGCTAAAGCCACAACAGGTTCTGCGCGAACCAACGCTTCCGCTATGCTGCAGTTTGTGTTTTTCTGAGAGAAAGACTCTGTTGCAGAGATGAACACAGCAATTTCATTTGCGTTTGCTTGTATCGCGGCTTCCATGCCTTTGACGTTCGGCGTAAGCGTTGAGTAGATCACATCATCTCGGCGTTTGATGAGCGCCATAACCTCGGCTGAATCCGCCATCATTGGCACCCACTTAGGTGATACAAAAGCACCAGCCTCAACATGTTTTATCCCTGCGTCACATAGACGTTCGATCAACGCAACCTTGTGCAGGGTAGATACATCAGACGATTGGTTTTGTAATCCGTCTCGTGCACCGACCTCGACGATACGGACTGAAGCGGGGAATGAGCTCATATCTATTACCTCGGTCTGTCACCTTTCACTGTGACCCTCACGCCGGATCTTGTTTCCGGAAAGTAGTCCCACACCGCCATATGTTGTGTACAGCGGTTATCCCAAATTGCAATCGTATTGGGTTTCCATTGGAAGCGGCAGTGGAAATTCGGATTTTTAACATGTTCAAACAGCAATCGTAGCAGCGCATCGCTCTCAGCTTTGGTCACACCCTTAATACGTCTAGTAAAACCACTGTTGACGAACAGGCACTTTTGATGAGTCACAGGATGAGTACGGATGACCGGATGCTCCGCGGATGGATTTTCCCGTTGTGACGGGTGGTCGCCATAGTAGCCACTATAGTCTGCGGCGTGCACCGCCGTTAATGTGGATAGAAAGCCTTTCATCGGTTTGCTTAGTGCCTCATAGGCATCGTACATATTGGCCCAGAGTGTGTCGCCGCCCTGAGTGGGGGTTACCTTAAGATAGAGAATGCTCGCCATTGGCGGCTCAAGATCAGCGGAAACATCTGAGTGCCAACCCTCTCCATTGTTTCTATGCGAATTTTCATCGGCATGAATTTCCATGAGTGCCTGATTTCCCCCAACATAAGGCGCTGCGGGATGAATGTGAAGCGGACCAAACCTTTCTCCGAGCGCTAAATGTTGCTCATGGCTCAATGATTGGTCAGGGAAGAATAATACAAGATGGTCCATCCAGGCCTTGTGCAATTGCTCAAAGGTTTCTTCCGACATTTCACGAGATAAGTCCAGCCCTTTAATCGTTGCACCAATTCTCGGCGTTAATGATTCAATTTCGAAAGGTTTCAATTTCGTTGTCTCCGTCCGTCATTTACGGGACGAGTTTACGTTGTTTTCTCCCAGATTTCCCACCAGGCGCCAATATTCTCCCTGTGGTGCGAGGGTACCTCTGTGATACGGTTGATGTGAAACGTTCCTCGGTCTTATAACTTTTATAAAAGGTACCGGAAAAAGATGCAGAAAATGAATGAAGAAAATACAGGATTGGTTATGCCGGAGGTCAGGTTTTTCCATCAGTTGTTGCCGATGATTTTCCTCTTTATGCTGATTGGTTATGGTCTGATTTTGCGTCCCAACTTTTTGCAGGTTGACCCCTTACCACTTGAGTTAGTCTTTCTGTTGGCGAGTTGTTTTTCGATCGCGCAGCTTATGATGATGGGTTTTAACTGGGAGGACATTCAGACAGCCGTGCTCGGGAAAATTACACGAGGATTCCCCGCCATTATGATCCTGTTTGCCATTGGCGTTATCATTGGCTCCTGGATTATCAGTGGCACCATGCCAATGTTGGTGTACTGGGGTGTGAAAATTATCGACCCTTCGTACATTTATATTATTGCGTTTATTGTTCCCATTGTGTTTTCTTTGATGACAGGAACCTCCTGGGGGTCAGTTGGCACCGTGGGCGTGGTTATCATTGGTGTGGCGACAACTGTTCAGGCCGATTTGGGTATTACCGCAGGGGCAGTTATCGGTGGTGCTTATTTTGGTGACAAGATGTCTCCGTTATCAGATACCACAAATATTGCAGCTATCGCGACGGAGGTTGACCTTTACGACCATATTCGTTCGATGGCCAATACGACATTGCCCTCAGCACTGGTGGCGGGGATTGGTTTCACCCTTATGGGGTTTGTCAGCCCTCCGGAGATAAATGCCGAGGCAACTGAGTCCGCAAGTCAGGTCACCGCACAGATTAGTCAGCTGTTCAACTTCCACATTCTATTGTTACTGCCGCCGCTAATTGTACTGTTTGGGTCACTGACTCGAAAACCGCCCTTACCGGTACTAATGTTTTCTTCATTATCCGCCATTTTACTGGCACTGGTGTTTCAGGACTTTCGTTTTGGGGACGTGCTGATGTGTTTAATTTCCGGCTTCGACGTCAACATGTCTGTGAATGCTGGAGACGTTGCGCCATCGATGGGCACCCTGTTTAATCGAGGAGGGCTCTACGAACTGAATGGACCCATAATATTTACGATCATGGTATTTATATTTATCGGCTCTCTCGATCTGATGAATGCGATGCCGTCCATTGTGCGTAAAGTTTTTGGTTTTGTAACCACAAAAGCAGGTTTGATACTCGCGTCCTTGGCTGCGTCCGTCTTTACTAATGCATCGACTTCAAATCAAAGCGCGACCAGTTTTATCGTCGGTGATGCGTTTAAGTCGAAGTTTGATAGCCTCGGCGTGCCNNCGGAAAGTGTTGTCTCGATCAATCGAAGATTACGGCACGATGGTAGAGAATATTATTCCATGGACTTCAACTGCGATTTTCGTTTCTGCAGCAACCGGTGTCGCTTATGCGGACTATTGGCACTGGCAGTTGTTAGCGCTTGCTAATATTGTTGTGGCGCCAATGCTGGCAATTCTAGGCATTGGCTGTTTTTACGATGAATCAACGGGTGATGAATCAACGGGTGATGCTGAAGAGGCAGGAAATTGAATAAAAAAACCCGCGGAGTAACAAATACTCAGCGGGTTTTAGGTGTGTTAAGTTGGGTGAACCCTAGTTTAACGCTCAGTGAGTTCCATCTTTGGAGCACTCTCTGCGAAAGGAATACCGCCCGATGTAGGCATCGGTACATCCGCGTTGACCCAGGCCTGGTTTAATCGTTCTTGGACTTTATTCGCTTCTTCAGCTTCGCCCTGAGCCATATAAGCCTCTTTTAAACCTGCTAATGCCCAGCCATTTTCCGGCCACTTTTTGAGGTCTGTAACATAGGTTGATTCGGCGGCGCTGGCATCGCCAACTGCGAGTTGAGCTTCTCCAAGTGAGTGGCGAACAGGGTGAAACCAATCCGGCGGCTCGGTATAAATCAGAGAATCCTCTATCGCGACACCTTTCATCAGCAGCGGTATTGCCTCCTCGTAACGCGCTTCGCTCGATAAAATTTCCCCATTGAGGGTAAGAGAGGCGATTTCTAGTACAGCGTCGATGCTGTTTCGGCCAACGCTCTTCATCGCGCGCGTTTCGTCACTTAATCTGAGGGTATCTAATTTTGCGAGCTCATCCTTCGCTTGTGCCAAATCGCCCTTACCCTCGAATGCTCGCCCTCGTGCGTAGTGCCAAATTGATCTTAGAAATAGTAGATCCATCGCGGGCTCAGGCTCTGCAAGAATGTCGTCCCAGGCGTTGAAGCGGACGTCGACAAATAGCGGCTGCGCGACAAATTGCTGTGCGTTGCCGGTGAAACCCGCCATCGAGAGCATCTGAGGTGTAATGGCATTCTTTGTGCCATCAGCGAGTAAATTAGCTTGTGCCTGCCAGCCTTCGATTGCAGCAGTCGTTGCCCCAAAATGCCAGTTGTGAGGGATATAACCGCCAAGATAAATAAAGCTGTTCGAACGACACACCGCAGTGAACCAACTGTCAGCATCCGTTGCCTTCATATTGTTCAGGGTTGAGTCGTGGTAGCGACCCACTCTGAGGTAGATATGTGCCGGCATATGGACCAGATGCCCAGCGTTAGGCGAGAGATCGGCAAGTTTGTCTGCATAGGGTTCGGCGCGTTCCGGTGTTGTCGAGGCCTCGACTGCGTGGATGTAAAGATGTATGGCGCCAATATTATCCGGATCTATTTTCAGTGCCGCTTCAATCAAGTCGGTGATCTCGGTTGTCCAAGGTTGTGAGGTACCATCAGCTAGCCAAAAGTCCCAGGGATGCAGATTCATCAAGGAGTCAGCACCGAGCGCTAAAATATGCGGGTCATTTGGAAACTGAGCGACAACATCTCTCATTGCATTAGCCCATGCCTGATCAAGTGGCGTGGGGTCTGCGGGTGCTGTAGATTGATATCTTTGTGATAATGCGTCGATCAGTGCTTTCTCTTTAGGTGTCACACCTTTCGCGGGATTATTGGCAATTTCTTGCGCCATCTCAATCAGTTTTGTCGCTCGGGGTGCATTGGCAGGCACCATTTTTTGATTGAGATTTGCACCCAATACAAATGCGCTACCCCAATAACACATGGCGCAGTCCGGGTCATTGATGGCGCCCTCGTTAAACGCAAGGTCAGCCGCTGCGTGATTGAAGCCCCACGCCAGCATCATGCCTTGGTTGAAATATTTTTGAGCCGTTGGACTGGTGGTCGTGATATCCATTTGGAGCGGACCAAGTCCATCGAATAGTGGTTGGTTATCGGATGTTTCATTGACGGAAGTTTCATTGACGGAAGGTTCGCTACATCCGAACAGAAATAAGACTGTAAGGATAATCACAGATAAGTTTTTAATGAACATAGACCTTAGTATCCAAATGACTAGAGTCGTTTGAGTGTAACGATGCTCAATGGTCATCACAACCGAAAACATTTGATGCTGAAACGGAATTATGCGAAAGAAATTGAAGTGAAGCGACGTTCGAGTTAATTCAGAATCAGACCCAATTGCCTACTTTGGGCGACCAGAGAGCCAGAAGAATCCCAAAGTGCGCCACTTTCGATCATCCTGCCACCTGCGAGATGGTCCGTTTTGAACTCGCCTAGTATCCACCCGGGCGCGGGACGTTGTCGGATGTGCACCGTTAATTCCACCGTTGGTGCCCAACCGACATTACCCAGAAGGCCAAATGGAGAGGGCGGGAAGGCGTCGCAAAAAAGTAAAAGTGCTCTGGCATCCGGTGCTCGGTCGTTTTTAAATCCTATCCAGCCTGATATGACCGGCGCACCGGTTCGACCCGGACTGATCTGGTCGGGATGAAGTCGAACATTCAGTCTGTTCATTATCGGCAGTTTAATGCCTTGCAAGTCGCCGCTGCGATCGACGCATTGTGCTTCAGATGGAATAATTGGCGGCCGCATGTGAATCGAATTTTCCACACCGACGGATTCAGATAAATCGCCGTATACCGCGGTGACCTCAAGCCTTGATTTGCCTTCTTGAAATAACGTTGCGCGGGCATTAGTTAAGGTTCGCCCTACACGGAGGACGTCAACTTTAATTTGAAATTCGGTGTCGGGAATCCCGGGTCTGAGATAGTGTGTTGTAATAGAAATAGGATCTGGATGTGAAACTTCATGTGAGAAGGCGCTCGTAATAAGTGACAGTAAGTATCCACCATTTGGATTGTCACCAATGTTCCACTCAGGGCTGACAGTTCCTTGCCAAAGGCCATCAGGGGATTGGGCTACTATGGTTTCTTCATCAAAGAAATGCATCTGGAGAAATCCCGTCCGTGTGTTGTTATCTTGAGGAGCGACCGCCAAAGTTTACGGAAAAAGACCGTGCTGACGAAATGCCGATTATCAGAGGAAGATAAGCACCAGCAGTATAACGCCGCCGGCGAGAGTCGTCGCAAGCGATTTTGTTCGTAAACGAGTTGCGGAAATTCCTAACCACAATCCACTAATAACGATCAGAAAGAGTCCTACTGCGAGCACTTTCTGGAACGTTTTGAATGCGCCGGGACCATGCCCCTTATGTAACTCAATGATCGCAGCCTGAAAATTAGGCTGTGCCAATTCGACGCTCAGCGATCCCTCATCTTTGAGTCTGATAATGTAGTGATCTCTGGATGTGGGGCGAGTATAAAAAGTATTTCCACCAGCTTTTACATATTCAAAGTCGTAGTCGCTAACCCCGGCAGTCGTAAGCAGCGCGCTAACATCAGCTTTGATTGTCGGCGAGCTTGCCACCAGTTCCGGATGTAACCCCTCATATATTTTTTCTTTTACAACGGTTCCTTTTTCGCCGATCAGGTAGAGGCCACCGGAGATGGCGACGAGAATAATAGCGGGGGCGAAAAATGCAGCCAAATATAGGTGAAGTGAGATGAGTAATTTTCGATCCATGATTTACGTTAGTCTATTTCTANNGTTGCTTTAAAGCCGCGAGCGTAGCACGAATTTTGCACGATTAGGAACCTTTGTCGGTAGGCTTAATTTTACAAGCTCCAACGGATTCAATTGGGCAGCAGCTATCTGAATAGCCCATCCTGATTTTCTAGGAAACGCTGGTTGCTGGGATATGAGGTTGTGCATCAGGCGGATGTTAAGGAGGTCGCCTTCGGTAATTTAGACTGAGATGAGGCTAACGCTCGTGTTTGGCGAAGTGACTGCGCTGAACGCGGCTATAGTTGGG
>ENA-UZWS01025667-UZWS01025667.1-metagenome-genome-assembly--contig:-Day-3-25m-contig-25667_pt1 | contig 10901 bp, 10 predicted proteins | sample MGYA00260343_ERZ794903 | MGnify/ENA metagenome assembly ERZ794903
CCTCGATTCATAGGTTCATTTTTGCTTAAATCCAAACCTATTAAGGATATGTTTTTTTGAGGAAAATTTAACTCTTCAAGAATCTTAAGAATTCTTGGTACCTCCCTTTCGCTATCATGGCACCAGGTTCCAAATAATATTTTAATTTTAGTTCCCTGAAGCTCAAATAATGCATTAGCATCTGAGACCTTATAGGAATTAAAATTTTCTTTAAATTTTGGGTGGTGATGAAATAATTCATCTCTAGACATATCGCCGATTAAAGATGAGTCAATAGCTGCCAATAATGTGCTACTAATCAAGCTAAGGCTTATGCAGGCAGCTCTAAACATAGATTGATTGACCATTAACTTAAAAACAGTCTAATCAAGAGGCTCAAAATCAAATTTACTAACACCACAATCCGGGCAGACCCAATCATCAGGGATATCCTCCCATTTTGTTCCAGCAGGAATGCCATCTTCTGGATCCCCTAATTCCTCATCGTAAATGTATCCACATATAACGCATTCAAATTTTTTAAATTCCATAATTAATTTACAAGGTTATGTTTAATTTCAGCATGCTCTTCTCTGGAGAGTGAATGAGAAAATAGCAAATATGCAGCTATAGAATAACTAATAATTGGAACGAATGTATAGATGTAAAAAATTCCCATCTTAGAGAAATAACTATTTTCTGTTCCAAGACTAATTTCAAAACCCATAAGCATTTCAAGTACCATATAAGGTATCAATGCAGCTAATGCAAAACCAATTTTAGTCATCGTGGTAAGGAATGAAAAAACAGTTCCTGATATATTCTCACCCTGATCAAAATTTAATTTATCTGAGATATCAGCAACAATTGCATTAATCAAGGGAAGAGGTCCTGAAAATGCTATCCCATAGAGTGTGATAAAGGTACCTACAGCGATTAGCTTGTAATTTTCTTGCAAGTCTTGAATAAACCAAAACCCTATAAAACCAAGAATCAAGACAGAGATGGCATACAAGCACGCAACTCCTGCGGAAAAATGCTTAGATGTTTTGATGCTCAGGAATCTCCAAGCCCATAGACCTAAAACACTTACTATGTAGTACACAAGCATTAAGCGTGAGGAATATTCTGGTAATTCAATCACCACCTCCATCCATATTAAATAAAGGGCACCATTCAAACTCATGCAAAAAGCAATTAATACAGCTGCAAGAACAATTTTTGTGAGCATTTTATTTGAAAATAAGTCCTTGAATGCCTTAAATGGCGTGCTTGTTTTTTTTAATACCTTGCTGGCTGAAGTGTCGGGCACTTGGACAACGGCATTAAGCGTAATAAGCGGTATGCATATCAAAACGAAGATCCCAATAGCTCTAATTTTAGCTTCGAGCGATGGATCATAAATTTCTACCAAAGCTGGAATTAAAATCACTGCAAACATGCCCACCAATGACATTAATTCCCTAAGTGTTAAAAGTTTTGTTCTATCATCATAATTTGGGGCTAAATAAGATGCCCAAGAAAGCTGAGAAATGCTACTTAATGTAAATGCCGCATATAAAAAGAACAAGCCACAGAAGAAGTAGAAAGCTGTTGGGGACTCAATGGGTGGTAAAAAAATTAAATAGGTAGCGAGCATAAAAATTGGCGTAGACAGGAAAATCCAATGCTTGTGCTTTCCCCATTTTGATGGATATCTATCAATCAGAACTCCCATCACCGGGTCAGTGACGATATCAGTAAGTCTTCCAAGAAAAAAAACAATCCCAACCAAAGATAGACCTAGGCCTAAATCATCAGCATAAAATGGTAAAACAAAAATAAAAATTGGCATGCCTGAAGCCGAGGTCGGAAGATTGAGAGCGGTAAATGAAATTCGCTGGAAGAAGCTCATAAATTAAGGCGTTACTTATACTTTAAAGACGTCTCGCATCGAAATAATGCCTACAAGGCTCTCGCCGGAAAATACTGGCAGATGTCGGATCTGGTTCTCTAGCATCAGTGTTTTTGCCTCAGTGTTAGATGTTTCAGGGCAAGTAAAGATTAGTTTTCTGGTCATGATATCTTTGACTGTTTTTGATGCTAAATTTTTAGACCCTCCTGACAAGGCGTATACAAGATCTCTTTCTGTAAGGATTCCAACAACCGAGGATTTAGAAAGATGGTCTTCTGATCTTGATCTGCAAATCATAAGTGCGCCAATTTTATTTTTATTCATTAGAGCGGCTGCATCAAACAAATCTGAATCTTCAGGAACTGTAAAAATATCCCAATATTTTTGTTCATTTAAATGATCTTTGACTTTTTTCATAGTGTTTTGGGGGCGTGGTAGCTTTGTTACAATTGTGTGAAAGATATTAACACCCAATGTAAATTCTTGGTATCATAAAGGTACATTAAACTATGTTTAGTATTTACTTATAATTTTTAACATTTTTAACATTTAATTAATATGAAAGCTTTAAATACCCTCTCTGTTCTTGTTTTTGCATTTTTGCTTGCCATGCCAGCCTTTGCTGGTGACAAAGGTTACGTTGGAGAAGAAGGCACAGAAATTGAAGTAACTAGAGTTTCAAGTCCAAATCCTGAATACCCAAGAAGAGCTATTAGATTAGGCGTTGAAGGCTCTGTAAAATTAGAATTCGACGTAGATACCGATGGTTCTGTGCTTGATCCATATGTTGTTGAAAGCAGTCCAGCTGGTGTGTTTGATAGAGCAGCTATTAAGGCTGTAAGAAAATTCTTATATCAGCCACCAACATATAATGGCACTTCGGTAAAAGTGAATAACGTTCAAATAAATCTTACTTTTAGACTGGCTGACTAAATCTTTAGTTAATATAGCTTCAGGTCAAACATGCCTATAAGACTCCAGTTACTATTATTTGGGGTTGTCGGAAATGTCCTGGTTGCGGCTATATTCATATTTTCTTTTGGTTATCGAGAAAACATCCAAGAAGACTCCTCAAATGAATCTTTGCTTACTCTATACGAGTCAGCCTGGTATCAGACTTACAATAAGTCATTTGATGTCATGTCTAAATGGCTTCCAGTAACTGGTGAAAATGCTTCTTTCTGGGACCCAGACTCCGAAATTTTTATTGATGAGGTTGCTTCGAGCAATATCTTTACCAACCCTTTGCTGGATACGATCAGCGCGGACAGGATTGGAGATGCTCAATATCTTATAGAGTTATTTTTTGAGGAAGAATTAGATTATGGAAATTTGAGCTATGTCATGGCATACAAGCCCTCAGGAGAGAGACTTTATTGTGGAGGCGCTCTTGATCTTCTGGGTGTGGACCCCTGCTCCCCTCAAGCGCGACCTGATTTCTTTAGTTTCTTAGATTCTTTTCTTAAAGATGCTTCAACCAGACCCAGACAATCAATAGTTAAAATACAAGATAAGGATGGGGAGCAGGCAGCCACTTTGAATCAGGCTTTAAGTTTTCCAATTAAGGTTGAAGGGGAAACCCTGGCCGTTGTTGCCCTTGGTATTGATATAAGAAAAGGTTTAGAGGTTTTTGAAGATGAGTTTGAGGTCCGCACAGCTATTAACACAGAATCAGGTTTGATCTCACTGAATGATTATTACCAACAATTTGGAGATGCTGAAGATGATTTATTCGATTTAGAAAACTTTAAAAAATTAACTGATAAGGCTGCTTTATTCAAAGAAGAAAATGGATCTAGGTATTCTGAAAAAGATACAGAGCTTGGAACCTCGGTAACCCTCCTTCCTCTTAGCGCATATTTATCAGCTGACGAAGCGCAATTATTTATTTTTAAGGATGAGCGAGAGAATATATTAAGAGCAGCAAATGTACTTAATCTCACCTACATCGCTGCTATTTCATTTGTAATCTTCATTATTTCTTTGATAGCTTTTATTACAACTAGGACCTTTGGTGGTATCACAAAGGCCATTGAAGTTCTAGAAGGCCTTACAAAAGGCGATCACACCCAAGAAATGCCTATTAGAAAAGGGATGCTTGCATCGGAAACTGATGAGGTGGGTCAGCTTTCTGCAGCTTTAAAAACTTACAAAGCGCATCTTCTTGAAATGGAATCAATTAGAGAGGAGCAAGGTAAACGGAGGCATGAAAGAGACGAGGTTATTATTGAAAAGATGTCGGCCTTAGCGGATCAGTTAGACGGTAGCGCAAGAACTCTTATTCTTAATGACATTAAAAAGATGAAAGACCTTGCTGATAATTCAGACCGAAACGCCAGTGAAGAAGCATCAGTTGAATTAATGCTTGTAGCTTTCTCCAGAATGTCTGATGAAGTTGGTGGTTTGATTGACGCTAGAACTGGTGAAATGGAAACAGCGCGAGATGAAGCAAGGGATGCCAGTGACCAAAAGACTAAATTCTTCGCCAACATGAGTCATGAACTGCGAACGCCGCTGAATGCAATTTTGGGTTACGGTGAGATGCTCTACGAGGATTGTGAAGATCTCGGCTACGATGACTTGCTTCCAGATCTTAAGAAAATTACATCGTCTGGATCTCATCTCCTATCCCTGATTAACAATATTCTTGATTTATCCAAAATTGAAGCTGGAAAAATGGAACTGTTTATTACGAGTTTTGAGATCGAGAACATGGTTGAAACGATTAAAAATATTTCTGAGCCACTGGCCGCTAAAAATGATAATGGCTTTGTTGTTAATTTTGATGGCGCTATGGGGTCCATGTCTCAGGATGAGACTAAGCTCAGACAATGTTTAACTAACTTTTTAAGTAATGGTTTTAAATTTACAAAAAACGGTACCGTCACTCTTGATGTTAAAGCGAGATCAGTTGAAGGGGTTGAGTTTATTGATTTTGCCGTGATAGATACAGGTGCTGGCATGAGTGCTGAGGGAGTAGCCAAGGTTTTCGAAGAATACACTCAGGCTGAACGCTCCACTTCTGCTAACCATGGTGGAACAGGCTTAGGTCTACCTATTTCTAAGAAATTTGCTGAAATGATGGGTGGTGATGTAGTGCTGACCAGTGAGGAAGGAGTTGGCTCTGTCTTTACGCTATCTGTTCCGCGTGAATGCGCTGAATACAACGAAGATGATGTTGATAGCAATGTCATTAACTTAGATGCAGATGATAATCTTGTTGTTCTTGTTGATGACGATGTTGCAATGCACGATTTGATTAAAAGAACGATATCTAAGCTCAGCTTAACTCTTATTGGAGCTACAAATAGTGAAAAAGGCATGGAGTTAATCAGAGAAGTTAAGCCTAAATTAATACTCCTGGATGTTTTGATGCCAGGCAGAGATGGATGGTCTTTATTAAAAGAATGTAAAACTGATAAAGAACTAAAAGATATTCCCGTCATCATGATCAGTCAATTAAATCAATCAAATCTAGCAGCCTCTCTAGGTGCTAATGATTACCTAACCAAGCCTATTGATAGGTCTCATTTCGTAAACACCGTGCAACGCCTTCTTGGCACCGGAGCTAAGAATCAAAAAGTTCTTGTGATTGACGATGATAAGGACGTAAGAGAATTACTTTCAAGGCTTCTTAAAGATGCTGGTTACCGCCCTATTGATGCCAGAGATGGAAAAGAAGGTCTGGAGCGTACAAAAGATGAGCCAGCATTAATTATCCTCGATCTAGAGATGCCTCGTATGGATGGGTTTGAATTTCTTGATAACTACATTAAAGATGTTCCGGAAGAAAAAAGAGCTCCTGTGCTTGTATTTTCAGGCAAAGATTTAACAGATGTTCAGGAAGACCTACTAAAAGAAAGAGTGGTTGGGCTAGTCAAGAAAGATGATGTTTCTATGGATAATCTATCTAAAATGATCCAAGGGATTGTGAAATCTTAAGAACCCAATAGTGCCTCAATCTTCCCGAGCAACCTTTTAAAATCAACTGGCTTGGTATCAAAATCATCTGCCCCACACTCAAGCGCTTTCTGTTTATCTGACTCTAATGCATGGGCTGTTAAAGCAATAATCGGTATAGAATTGATTGAATCATCTGCTTTGGCTTGTATGGTTGCTTCCCACCCATCAAGAACAGGCAAGCCCATATCCATCAAGACAAGATCAGGAGCATCGTTTCTCATCATATCCAATCCTGCCTGACCATCAAACGCCATAATAATCTCGTAACCTCTTCGAGTAAGCCTTCTAGAAAGCATATCTCGGTTCATTTCATTGTCTTCAACATAAAGTAACTTTGCCATTTTATTAGTCTCCTACCAGTTCATTATCAATTAATTTAAATCTATTTCTACCGTCTTTTTTAGCCTCATACAATCTTTCATCTGCTTTATTAGTTAAGTCTGCTGAGGTTTCTGTTTCTGTAGAAAAGGCAACCCCTCCACTAGAGCTAATTTTAATATCAGTGCCTTCATAGCTCACAACATTAGTATTAATTTTCTTAATTAATTTTTTACAAAACTCCAAGGCTTCATCTGGTGATAAGTAAAGTATTGCCAAAAACTCTTCTCCGCCAATTCTACCGACTATGTTTGGAGAAGAAATCTCTGCTTGCAATAATTGTGCAAACGATATCAAAACTGCATCTCCCCCAGAGTGACCATAGTTATCATTAACTTGCTTAAAGAAATCTATATCAAACATGATGGTTGCAAATTGGCGATCTTGAGACTTTTTGGAGTTTTCCATGGCGTCATCTAACGCTTCAAAAATAACTCTTCTATTGAAAATACCAGTTAACTGATCAGTTGTTGCTTGAATATGAAGCTTATCAACTAGCTCTTTTTCTCGCTCTCGCCAAAATTTTCTTTCCAAGGCTGCAACAACTTTAGCCAATAATATTGTTCCATTAATAGGTTTAGGTAAGTAATCTTGTGCTCCCAGCTGGATGCATTTTGAAATGCTGTCCACATCATTAAAAGCAGAGACCATAATCACTGGCAGGGATTCAGAGTTATGCTCTTTACGAAATGTTTTAAGTAACTCTAAGCCATTAATGTCTGGCAAGATAACATCAAGCAATATCAAATCAGGTGTTTTTTTGAACACTTCAGCAATCGCTGTATTCCCATCATATGCTGTTCTGCAAGTCAGACCTTGCATAGAAAGACGTCTTTGCAAAACCTCGCAGTTAGTAACGTTGTCATCAACAATCAAAATATCAGATTCTTTGATTTCATCGCCAAGAGTAATTGAATATTCTATATCTCCCAAGGATTTAAATAAGGATTCGGCAGATTCGAGCTGGTTACTGGCAGTGTCATTGTTTGGATCAATGGCTTCACCTCTAATATAGTCAACAAAAACTTCAATCGCCTTTTCCGTTTCTCTTGCTAGGTTAATTATTTGCTGGAAATCTTCTAAGGCAGCCTCCTCAAGGTCATCTTCATAATCTTCCATTAAAATTTCGCTATAGCCAATAATGGCATTCAATGGCGTTCTAAGATTGTGGCGAAGTTCAGAATATTCCTCAGGTGATTTCTTTACTGAATCGGCATTAGCCCCAGTATTTTGGACAAAAGCAACTTCATATTGATCAATTAAATGGCTGCAGGATGACTTGATTTGAGCAATCTCATCTTCTGAGGTTAGCTCAGCATCATTCAGAACTTTTTCAACCATATCAACGTAATCAAATATGGCATTTGCTGGTGTAATAAAGTCCTGCTTTATTTGTGTAAGGACAATTTCCTCTGCGCCCTTGGAAGTCTCTTTGGGTGTCAGTTTATCCATAATTTATGTTTCCTTAACTTTAAATGAATCCAAGAAATCTGGCCTATGCATTAAATACCCTTGACCAATTTTACAACCTAAATCTAACATGAGGTTCCTGTCTTCCTCTGTTTCAATGCCCTCGCCTATCATCTCTAAATCAAGATCATTGCATACCTCTGATACAAAGCTAATGAGCCTTGCAGTAGAGGGGTCTGAGACATTAAAGGTAAAGTCCTTATCAAGCTTTACAACATCAATAGGCAGATCCCGGATATATTTCAGTGATGCATACCCAGCACCAAAATCATCCAATGCAATTTTAATTCCTTTGCTTTTAAGAATATTTAGAGACTCAGATGCAATATTAATATCTGCAAGTTCAGCAGTTTCGGTAACCTCTAACCCAAATTGATTGGGTGCCAGCTGATGCTTTTCTACAAAATCAGTAAAAATAGAGCAGAACTCTGGGTGCATGATCGTATGCGCAGAAACATTAAGGTAAAGAGTGGCATTTTTAAATCCAATTTCATCCTTGATCGCAAAAAACTTCTCTAATTGGACCAATGATTCTAGAACAACCAAAGAGAAAAGGCTTTCACCTTCTATTTGAGGAATAATTTTATCATTAGGCAAGTAGCCGCCTTCTCCATCTTGAAGTCTCAGCAGGGCCTCAACTCCAGTAACTTCATTGGTCTCAAGATCAACTTGCTTCTGATAAGCAAGCTCAATACGCTGATGCTCAATGCAGTCTATAGTTTTGCGCAAGGCATCAAGACCAGATCTAGAAGAACACAAGACTTCTATCAGCATAATTCCATTAGAGACGTCAACAGGAATCATGTGCACTCTTGTACGCATAAAAAAATTAATTTCCCTTAGTGAAATCTCAATTGGGGTATCGTAGTAAAGGGCTATAGACTCTAAGTCACCAAAGTTATTTTTAACTTGTTCATCAATCTTCACAACCGATAGCTCATCCAGCCCAGATAAATTAAAAATGTAATTGGCTGCGATATTTGCCCATGCAATTGAACCATCAAGCTCATAAATAATATAAGGACTTGGGTGATGAAGCAGAGATTTGGTGAGATAACTTAATTCTTGGTCAGAGTGCATTATAATTAACCGTATAACTTGCTTTGATTAATTTGATCATCAACTAGCTCTACAAAATCTTCAGCAAAGGTTATTTTGATGAACTCCCATATCTCTAGATGCTTTGGTTCCTTGAACAGTGTTTTAAATGAAATTAACATTGCGTTCCACTCATCTTCATCAAGCATTCCTATTTTAAATTGATAGAATTGATTTTCACGAGCTCTTAGCATAACGCTAAAATATGTAAGGTAAACAGCATTTTCTTCCTTAGATAATTCTTCATTATTTCTAAGCTTGATCTTGGTATCAACGAGAATAGGTTTCATGCCTGCTAAGGCTACTTTTTGATGAGAATCTGCAATATTCTGTCTTGCATTAGCTCTTGCTACTCTATTTTGCTCTCTCAATTCAGTAACCAAAAAATACACAGTAACCAAAACTGTAAAGGGGCCGACAGTCTGAAGAATTAAGATAATTGTTTCAAAGTTCATTAGAGCTTTAATGTGTGTATATTTATTACTTTAATATAGAGTTTTTTTTTAAATGGGTAAAGAAACTAATCGATTTAAAAAACTATTCTCAAGTATAATAATCGCGTGCGCCCGTAGCTCAGCTGGATAGAGTACTTGGCTACGAACCAAGGGGTCGGGAGTTCGAATCTCTCCGGGTGCGCCATACATCAGATTAGTTCAAGAAGGCTGGTGATCTTGTCTTTGTTCTTTTATTTTTTTATATCTAGCAAACTATAACAATGAGCGTGAGCAAATATTTTCAGAAATAGATGAATTGAGTGAGAAACTTAAATATACTTTAAATTAATAATATATTTAGGAATTATTCATATGTTTAATAAATATTTTCTTATAGCTGCATTCTTATTTCTTGGCGGATGTTCTAGTATTCCAGAAGTTTCTGTACCAAATTTGCCTTTTATGGGACCAGATGAAGCTGAGGTAGAGGTCGAGGTCGAAGATCCTGTGGCTGAACTGAAAAGTCGGGGTGATGGTTATTTATCATTCAACTACAACAGCGGACACCTTGACAGGATTACGATTGAGCTTAAGGAGGAACAAATTGTCTTATTAAAAGGTCAAACAGTTATAAAAAAATTACCCGTTGGTCGGTATTCCTTTGATGTTTCGAGCAGGCAAACAGACACTAGAAGTTATTCAGCTGAGTTATCTTATGACGGCGATACACATGAATCTATAATTAACATTCCTTCACGGTATTCTAATATAGGGTTTAGGGACATCAGTGAGCGGGATCTGAATCACAGTTTAGGTCAATTAGTTGTTGGCTCTAGATTAGTTAACCCTTTAATTGAACTCACCAAATTAGATCAGCCACCTCATACACTCGAAATAGCTTGTAGTGTTGAAAGCGATTTGGAGGTTGGCGACATATTTACTAGTGGCAGAGCAAGAGGTGAAATTGCTAAAGTCACAGATGTTGTCGTAGTGACTGGTCGTTCAGACAATGGTCAACCACTATATGGCACTAAAAAATGCGGTTATTCAGATAATGTTACTTATACCAGCCCATTAAGGATGTCATTACCTGAGGGTAGTTATTTGCTGAATGCTTCAGGAAAATCAAGAAAATTATATGTAAATGGTGAAAGTATTAATACAATCGAAATTACCTCAAAGGGCTTTGAAGTCAGCACAGAATCAAGATGAATTAGAAATGCGTAATTGAAGTACCCATTGCTAAAATTTTTCTACAAAAAAATATTTATTTTTTGAGAGCTGTGGTTTTTTAAAGACTGCTATTAATTCTTTACTTCGATTGAAACAAGATAAATAACTCCGAACAAGAATGTCATAGAAAAAGCCTTAGCAGGAGTATCTGTTGAGCTTAATATTCTTTTTCGAAGAATAACGCACTCGATCAAATGTGAAATCAATAAAAGCCAAAAAATGAATGTTGAGAAATAAAATAAGAATCCATCAAACGGCTGATAGAGATTTACAAGACCGAGCGTCCATAAGGTTAATGGTATGAGGTATCTGATTTTCAAAATATCAATACTGTTTTAATTTTTAGGATTGTAAAAGCGAAGTGTTGAATCTTTAATTGAAAACAATCTCACGTAAAAAATATCTTTTAAATAATTTTGATAATTTCGCCAAGGTGATTTCTTGCCCTGTTT
>ENA-UZWS01024287-UZWS01024287.1-metagenome-genome-assembly--contig:-Day-3-25m-contig-24287_pt1 | contig 10852 bp, 14 predicted proteins | sample MGYA00260343_ERZ794903 | MGnify/ENA metagenome assembly ERZ794903
GTTCCAGCATCTGTTGGGTCTGCTGTGTGTAAAGATACATAAGGGTTGTTGACTGCTGTAAAAGCAGTTCCGTTAAGTGTAGCGTTTAGAAGTGCGACTTCTAAATAATCCGACATTTCAGCCATAGTAATTTACCTCGTTGAGTTAGTAATAGTAAGTGGTTGAGCAGGGTATTCAGATTCGTCATCACTCTTGCGTAGAGCGTTTACTCCTCTGTCATACATACTTGCCCATGTGTTAAGTCTTTCATCATTCATCAAATATGGTTCTGCTTCACCTAGTGCAGCGTAAAGTAATAAATCAGGTGTATCTGCTAACCAAAGGTTAGATGAATTAGTGTCGCTCAAATATTCTGGTTGATAAAAGTAAACCATTTGAAGTGTGTAAACACCATCAGGGATCGGAGCAAATTGAAACTCTGCACCCAATAGTGTATAGCGATTAGGTAATCCAGAAGTAGATGAATGAGCATTTCTAAAGAAATTACTTGTAGATAAGAACTTAATTGTTTGTGGTGGGTTGCCTTGTAAATGTAAATCTTTCATAGCTACAAAATCAGAAGGCAAAGATACAGTAGCATCACCTGCTGTAGTATCTGCTGTAGCAACTTTAAGCATTTGTCTTATGCGTAAGTCTCTTAACAATCTATCTTCTGCTAATCTTATAAACTCTGGTATCTGGGTTGTTAAATCAGAACGAGCTAAATAATCAGCTATAGTTGCCTGTAGCGTTGTGTAGTCTGTAAAAAATGCCATTTAGATTCTGCCCTGTTTTGTTCTAAAAAATCTATTGTCTCGGTGGTTTAAAAATTCTTTAAATCTTTTCATATCTAGTACATGATGCCCTCGCATAATGCCTTGTTGATTTAGTTTATCTACAACAGTCATAGGTAGAGACGCTATTTTGTTACCAAGAGGTTCATCACTCCATTTTGTTGAGCTGTTGTTATATTCTATTTTGTTTCTTTCAACAATGTCACTTACATCTTGCACAACTTCTATAACTTTTCCATCAGAAGTATCATGTGTTTTGTAATTTCTATATTGTAATTTTTTTAAATAATCGTTATATTTTCCCATATCAATCCTTAATAATACTGCCCACCGAAGTGGGCAACATTAATTTTTATTACGATACTAATAAGTCAGCAACGATACCATGTGCTTTCTCGTTAGATACTTGTAGAGTGTACTCAACAAGCATTTGATGCTTCTCACTGTCACCAGATTTAGCCAATAGATTTGACTCAAATGGTCGTAGTGTAGCAACAGATGCCATAGTTGGGTCAAGCAATAGTGCTTGTTCACCACTACCAGTTCCACCATCAGCAGTCATAAATCTGTCAGGTACAACAGATAAAGTACCAAAGTCTGACATATAAACATCAGCAGCACCTACAATAGTAGACTGCTTATCAGAAGGAGCTTGGAAACGCTGTGCAGCGATACCAGTAAATGCTGATACTGCTTGTTTTTGTGTAGGTGGAACAACTAATAATGTTGGATTACCACCATTTTCAAAACATGATTTAACACATTCTTTTAGTTTATCTTCACCAAAAGCTAGATAGTTACCAGAACCCGCTGAAGTACGAGTAGCTGTTCCGTTACCACCAACAGCACCTGCTGGAGAACCTGCTGTTGCTTCTGTAACATAGTTAGTTAATAACCATGTTTGAATAGAACCAAGTAATCTAGCTGCTGAAGCCGAACCTGCTGATTGAGCTACATTACCTAGAATAGTTTTTTCCATGTCTCGTTTTAGTTCTTGTCCTGCTTTAGCTAGTTGGTAAGCTGTTTCTGTCTTACGACCAGCTTTATCAACTGCATCAAGAGTACCTGATACATGAACTGTTTTACCTTGAATTTGAGTTCTGTTACCAACACGAACTGTAGGAGTAGATGAAGCAGCTCCTGCATCTGCACCCTCAAGTAAACCAGAGCCACTAGCTGCTGCTAGAGTATCAGTTTGCCATTCATGGTATGTTGCTGTTGCTTTTGTTTTACCAATAGATGAAACTACTGGTGTTTCGGTTGGTGCAATGCTGTAGATTGTGTTGCTTAAATCTTCACGCTGACCAATCGCTGTATAAGTTCTATATTCTGCCATTGTTTTTCCTTAAATAAAGTTTTCAAATATAGCTGCGGCATCTCTGGCTGAACCAGTTTGCTGTAGCTTTTTAAGTTGTTTCTTTTGTATGTCGGTTACATTCTGCTTTACTTTAGCTCCAGACTTTACAGTCTTTGGTGCTTTAGCGACCTTTTTCTTAACACCAGCTTTACCTGCCATTAATTTGTCGTACTGTGCTGCTTTATGTAATACCAATACATGGCGAGAGTCATAGACTTGAGATAATTCCTCGTCTGTGAATCCAACCTTTTTGCCATAGCTACGAATGTCATTACGGACTTGTTCGCCTTTAGCTTTGTCTGAAAACTCTGGTAAGGATACTGTTAGTTTACTTGCTTCTTCTTTTACATACTGTTCTAATTGAGCTGCTCTATCCGATTGTTGCTGTTGTGCAAGTCGTTGTTGTTCAGCTTGAACTGATTGTAAATGTTCTTTCTTTAAAGTCATATCTGCTACGACTTTAGCATATCCTATTGGGTCGTTCTCACTCATAGCAGCTAAATCTTCTGGAGTATCATTGTTACTCAATAAGTAATTTTCAACTGCTTGTAATTTTTGTGAATATTCATCTCTAACTTGTCTAGCTTCAATAATAGCTTTAGCTTCTTGCTCAATGACTTTACGCTGTTCAGCTACTTCTTGAGTCTTTTTAGTATAATCAGAGCCGAGTTGATAAGATTTCTTTAGGTCATCAAGGGTAACTTCTTTTTCTTCACCTGCTGCTTTGATGGTGAAAGTTTGTTCTTCCTCAACTACTTCTTCAGGTTCTTCAACTTCGGATTCTTCTTCAACTTCTTCTTCGGCTTCTACTTCTTCTTCCACCTCTGGTTCAGTTTCAGTTTCCTCTACTTCTTCTACTTCTTCGGTTTGTTCTTCTACAACTTCTGGTTGTTCCTGTGTGGAGTCCTCTGGTGCAGATAACATACCTTCAATAGCTGAAGCTGCATCTGTTACTGTTAGATTTCCACTTTCCGTTGTATCGGAAGTCATGGTTTCATCACTCATTTTATTTCCTTATGCCATCTTGGTGTGGCTTTCCCATACAGACTAAATGTCTATATTATTTTCCATGCCTTGTCTTTAATCTCATCATCTTTTGCGATAGATTCAAAACGAGCCATGAGTTCGTTGATAGTCCTGATTCTGACATAAGCTGCTTCTCTTACGCTTGATTCATCATCATCAGAGTTAATAATTAGGTTTGTTAATTCTTTTTTCATTGCTTCTACTTCGTCTAGTAGCTCCTGACTTTGTAGTAAGTTTCTAAATGCTTCTGATTTTGTCATCTTTGTTTTAATCTCTGTAAAAATAATTGTTGGTCTTCACCTGCATTTAAATCATTAGACATTAATAATCCACCAAGTCCAAGACCTGCCATTCCTCTAACTGCTATTTCCGCCATAATAGATGGGTCAGCTAATAAACCACCTACACTATTTATAACACCAGCACCTAAATTAGCATTAGCTTCTACCTGTGCTTTATTAACATTACCTATGGTTTCCATCAATTCTTTAAACATACTTGGTTTGGGTTTATATTCTAGGTCTAGCTCATCTGCCATAAGGTCTGCTGATAATATAGAACCAGCTCCACCAATACCAGCGTATTTAGGGTTGAAGTGAGCAAGTGGGCTTCTATATACTTCTGGTTTAAATGATACTGTTGTTGTAGCATCAGAAAAATCCCAGTCTTTTGGCTCTTTCATGTTAGTGCCAGTGTAACCTCTTTTCCTTATATTCATTTGTGTCATGTAATCTTCCATAACATTGTGCTGACCTTTCTGTATTCTTTCTAAGTCTAATGGATTAACTTCACCACTTCCAAAACTATCATGGTACATCTTTGACCATGTAGACTCATCAGGTCTTGGTGTCATTAAATCTTTAACATGCTCTGGGTTGTTATAGTCAAAGTGTTTAGATTTGTTAATAACTAATGGAAATGTAAACTTAGGTTCAAGTGCATCAACTTGTGATGTCATTTCAGCGGAGAATGGTTTGTTAGAGGTGTAATTACCTTTATTGTAATAACTTCTTAAAGAATCACTACTCATACCTATAATATTACCATCAGCATCATATTTTGCATCATCTAATGTTAAATACCTGTCCCCTTCTGGCGCTTTAGGGTTATCTAATGATTTAAAGTTTTTTTTCTTTGTAATATTTTTAAATCCATCAACTTCAATACCTAACTTACCATCAAGGTTTGTTGTGTGATACTCAAGGTTATCTAAGTCATAACCTATAGCCTTAGCTCTATCTTTAGCTGTGTTGTTAGCTGGTAATCCTAAACGCTTAACAGCTTCTATCTGTGCTTCCTTGTCTTTTCTTATCCAATCATCTAAATATTTAAAGTAACTAGCCATTTGGTGATGCCAAGTTTTGTATCTTCTCTAAAGAGTTTATAATTTCTTTTGTTTTATTCATGTCATTTTTTTCGGAATCATTGTTTGCTTTTTGTGCTAATTCCATTTCTTTTAATGCCATTTCTTTTTCAAATTGAATTTGTTTTTGTTGTAGTTCTAACATTTCTTTTTGCACTTTAAGTTCTAGCTCTTGTTTTTCCATTTCAAGTTTAGCCATGTCTGATTGCATCTTCATCTGTGCTTTTTCTTTTTCTACCTGCGCAAGTATTTTAGCTGCTTCGGTGTTAGGGTCAGATTGTGGTTGTTGTGCTTGTTGTTGTGCAAGTTGGTCTGACTGTTCTTGTGTGATGTCTTTAATAAATCCAGACTCATCTTTAAATCCTGCCATGTTTACAAATTTAGCAAGTGTGTCTCTATATTGTTTAAGACTAACTAATGGATTTGATAAGCCATATTCTTTTAACATCTGCTCTTGTTTATCCAAGACCATTTGCATTACACTAAGCTGTTCTTGTTTGCTACCAGTTCCTAGTCCAACATTAACTGTGACATTGTATTGTGTGTCCCACTCTCTAGGATTCATAGGTATATATTTGTTGTTGACCTTAATAATTCTTTCTTTGTCTTGGTACTTACAAAGTAAATGCAAGATACCTTTCATAAGAGAACTAACCCCAGTGTCAGCAAAGATACGAGCTATTAATTCAATCTTACCACCTGCTGCACTACTCATTGCTGCGACTGCTGTAGCTGTTACATTTTGAAGGATATTTGGGTCTATGCCTTGTGATGCTTCTGATACACCACTTCGTTTTGCTTGTACACCATCTAGGTATTCCAACATAGGAAATGATTGTGCTGCACTACTTTGTACTGCCATAGGCACTAACGCATTAGGGTTTTTAATACGAATAACTCCACCTGCTGTAGATGTTAGTAAGTCATCAAGATTAACTTGTCCTTCTACTGCGCCTACTCTGTAATTGTTGGTGAGATATAGGTTGTCTAGCATCTGTCTAGTAATTGTAGATTTAATAAGTTGTAAGTCTACTGCTCTATCTGCTAATGACTGACCAAAGAATTTGTGTGGTATTGGTAGTGGGCAAACACTATGAAAAGGTATGTAATCACATTCCTCACTCATTAATACTTTATTACTTGCATAACAAACTCTATGCAGTTCAGCTACACCATCACCATCCATGTCTGTTCTAACATAACATTCGTAGTATTCAACCAACTCCATTGATTCATCATTAGAGTCATTAGTATTAAAAGGTTGCTCACCTGCACCATATCTTGCTACCCTCTCTGGTGTAAAGTCTAAAGTATCACCAGTTTGCAATGTTTCAACAACTGATGAGTCATACCCCATTGCTATTAAATCTGAACGAGTTACTAAACTTCTTTGTGCAACAAAATCAGCTTCTTCAATTGTTGTTGCTCTTTTATCAATTAAAAATTCTTCTGGTGCTACATTCTCTATTTTTATTTTAGAGTAATCTTTTGTGCGTTTGCATTTTACATTGTAGTAAACATTAATGATTGGAGGTGTCTCCATCATTATTGGCATACCCATCTCATCCATCATAGGTTGACCCATTTGGTCTACTGCTGGTTGTGGTTCTTGTTCTATAACTTCTTCGTATTCGTCTTGCTCAACGATTTCTACTTCCTCGTCTTGCATAATCATGGTTAGCTCATCTTCAGTAAGCATCTCATATTTTTCTTTTGTTGTATCTTTCTTGTCATCCCAATATGCTTTTACTACACCTACCTTTTGGCACAGTGCATCCCAGAACCAAGAGTTCATTATTTCAAACCCATTGTTGTCTTTATAGAACACATGGTTTGCCATCATGGTAGCTTGTTCAGCTAATTCACTGTCCCCCTCATTAACAGGTTCAAACACAACAGCATTATTACTTTGGGTAAACACCTTCATAATTTGCGGCAAAGCACCATCAACCACTTCAGCCACTTCACCAGTCACTATTTGTGAGCGACCTTCAACCTCATTGCCATAAGGTTCTCTCATGTAATATTCCAGAGCTGTCTGTCTTTCTTGCGAAGTTTCAGTTTCAATAAACCCTAAACTGTCATCAATGTGTGACTCAACAATATTTAACATTTCTCTATTATCGTCAGAATTAGCGTTCATTTTTTTCTTATCGTATGCCATTTATACTATCCATGATTTATTAATCTCTAATGGTTTATCCCATCCATCATCTGTTTCATTTAATCCTACAGCTAAATATCTAAAAGAGTCGGCAGCGTGGCTTGTGAAATCATGCACAGGTTTATCAAAGAAAACATCTCGTTTTTCATCATATTGCCTACGATAGTTTCTTAATAAATCTACTGCATCTTTTACTTTTGTATTGAACCAACATCTAGGTAGTATTCTTCTAACAGCTTGTATGCCATCATCTACACCTAGCTTTGCTACAACCCTACAATTTAACCTAGCTTCTTGTAATACCTCTAATCTGGATTTACCTGTGCCTAGTTCTCTAACTTGTATATCATGAGGGAGTAGCTGTTCTGCTGTATCGTATCGGTTATCCCTCAACCAATTAATATAATAATCTAATCCCTGACCATGATTCTCTAAAAAATCTATGATGTGTATTTCTTGTCCTGCTGATTGTGCTACAAATATTGCAGTGCTATCACCTATACCTAAATCCCAAGATACGAATGTCTTGCATATATCATCACGCAATACACTATCACTTATCTGACCTTTAAATTCTAGGTCATTAATTAATGTTCCGTAATAAGCACCCTCTACTGGAGTGTGAAAATTAACCTCAAACTCTTGTGAGTATTTATCTTCACCCATTTCTTTTAGTGCAGCATCTAATTCTTCTTGGTCTACTAACCCAGTTTCACTAGCTTTAAATTCTAATAACTTCCAACCATCCTTACCTGTAGCAGCCTTATCTCGCAATGTAGCAAAATGGTTTCTACCTTTTGGTGTTCCAATAAACATCACCCAACCTTTTCTATCTGCAATAGCAGGTCTTATAATTTCACTAAATAGGCTAGGGTTTATCTGTGCGTATTCGTCAATAACCACACCATCAAGGTATATGCCTCGTAGTGCATCAATATTATCTGCTCCGTATAAACTTATTCTGCGACCCATAAAGTCTGACCTTAACTCTGCAATATTGTTTGCAGCCCGTAATGGTCTTGTATATTCAGTAAGCATATCCCAAGCGACTCTTTTACTTTGTGAATAAGTAGGACTTATTAAAGCGTATCTGGGATTTTTTAATTCACAATTTAATGCACTATGTATAAGCTGATTAATAGCACAAACTGTTTTACCCATACGCCTATGAGCTACAACAACTACAAACCTATTTTTATGTACAGCTTGATGTATGTCTGCTTGAGGTAATCTAGGGTCGTATTCAAGTTCAATCTTGGACATTAATTTTGCTTATAACAGTTATAGCACCACCATCTGCTCCAGATACCTCTAATGAATTAGTTTCTTTCCACCCTGCTCTAGTTTTTAACCAAAACATTTGTGCAGATGTATTTCCAGATTTTGCAGCACCAAATAAACTTTGTGCAATAGCAGCGTTAGCATCTATACGCCCATCGTCTAATTCTTTTTTATAATACTTTACTAAAGTGTCAGATGATATTTCTAGTTTTAAACTTATATCTTCATATTTAGTTCCTACAGCAGCTAAACTGCGAACAAGTTTTCTATTATCTTCGGTAGGTTCGTGTTGTATTCCTTGTGCCATATACTTTCCTTTTTATAACTCCGAAAGTGGCACAAAGCCTTTAGTTATATATTCAGCAAACTCTTGATTCATAAGAGATATTTTTTTAATTTCGCATTTATCTTTATTTTTTAAAGAATTATGTTTTTTTAAAGCGAGTGCTTTATGTATGTACAAACATTCTTCTACAGGTGATTGGTCATGCTTATATACTACAGTCCATCTATTGAATATCATAATAATTCTGCCTTTTTACCTGTAAAATCTTCCCATCGTTTTATTATAACATCACAATACTTTGGGTCTAATTCCATACCATAGCATTTTCGGTTTGTTTTCTCTGCTGCGATTAAGGTTGTACCACTTCCTAAAAACATATCATTAACAATATTATTTTTTTGTGTAAATGATTCAATTATAAATAATGGTAAATGTACTGGAAATGTTGCAGAATGAACTTTAGAAAATTCATTGTTTGTTTGACCACTTTCAGTATAAACATTGTCAATTGTACCTCTAAATTTACCAGTATGAATAGACCTTGAATTATTATATTTAGAATAAATAAAGATATATTCAAACCTACTATTTAATACATTTTCAGCCATAGCTGGTGCAGTATGACCTTTATCCCAAATAATTGTATCAACATAATCTTTTTTATTAGAATATTGATAATCTATAAGGTCTAATTTATTTCCAGCTAAATGTTGAAGATTTACAAATACATATTTTGAATACTCTTTTTGTAATTCAGTAAATTTTATTAAAAGAGATAAATATTCTGGATTGTCATCATTATAAGTTTGATATTTATTATCTTCTAAATTTGTATTGCCGTGTAAAGTCGCATTTTTACCCATATTATATGGTGGCGAAGTAAAGCTAATATCAGCTTTTTGACCATCCATTAGTTTTTCTACCGCATCTATGCTTGTGCTATCACCACACATTAACCTATGATTGCCTAGTTTGTATATGTCCCCCATCTTTGTTGTAGGTTCTTCTGGTACATCTGGTACAGCATCTTCATCTGTTAATCCCTCTACCTGTTCTGGATTAAGTAATAATACTAATTCTTTTTCATCAAAACCTAACATTGTTAAATCAAACTCTGCGTCTAGGTCTTTAAGCTCTAATGATAATAATTCTGTATCCCAGTCGCTGTTGACTGCTATTCTATTATCAGCAAGCATAAATGCTTTACGCTGTTGGTCAGTAAGATGGTCTAATCTTATTGTTGGTACTTTTGCGAGGTTAAGTTTTTTTGCAGCCTCTAAACGACCATGCCCTGCAATTATTCCATTGTCTTTATCTATAAGTATTGGGTTATTAAATCCAAACTCTTTTATGCTAGATGCTATTTGTGTGATTTGCTCTGCATTATGCGTTCTTGCATTGTTAGCATAAGGTATGAGTTCACTTATTAATTTTTTTTCTATTTTCATTTTTTAGCAACTCCGTTATGGGTCATTGCTCCTTAAAAGTTTTTAAGATAGTTAAACATTATCCTTTTATTATAATTGTCTTTCATAGCTTCTGCTGTTACATCGCCACCAAAAATATTACCTAATAATCCTTCTACAGAATAAGTTGTGTTGTATGGGTCTGTGACAATGTTAGCATTAATATTATTATTATTGTAGCCAAGTCTTTTAATTAGTTCGTCATTAGCTGTTTTAGTTATGCCACCAGAAAAGTTTCCAGCATTAGCATTTATAGATTTTTGATATTCATCCATAAACCCAGACAAGTTAATATTGTTATTGCCCATTGAAAGACCTGCTCTTGGATTTATTCTGTTCTGTTTGTTTGTTGGTTGATATGACCCACCGACCATAGCATCAAAATAGCTGTTACCTAAATCAGTTATGTTTGAAAAATTTGCACTTACTGTAGGGTCAGATAAATTTGCACCTAATTCTAGCTCACCACTGTTTGGGTACATATCGTAAATGCTTATTGTTTTAAATTTTTCATTAAGCATTTTAAGTAGCTATACCTTTTAGCTTTTCAAAAGTACGCAACCCGGACATTCCTAAAAGTGCGAAAGTTAATTCTAATAGAATCTCATTATCAATAGTTGGTATAGGGGTTGTTACACCATCTAATCCATCTATATAAACTGCAAAAGGATGTCCAACAAAAAGCCAAAACACACCAAAGGCACATGACCAACCTATCATGGGTCGCCATCCTGCAACAAACAATGACCTATGCCCAGCTTCTACTTTGTTAATTTCTGTTTGTGCCAACAATAATTCATTAGCATTTTTAACAAGAGACTTCTCTATCTCTCTCTTTGCTTTTGCGTTAGCGTTCTTGTCAGGAACAACCCTATCTAAAACATTTCCAATTAGTGGTAATAGTGCTTGTATCATGATTCAGTCCATCCATATAGTAAACAAAATGCAATAGGTGTAACAGGTAATACAGCTAATAAACCTAATCCCATAACAATAGGTTTAAATAATATTTTTTTTAGTTTATCCATTGCTTAAACACAATAGTAACTAATGAGGATATAAATGCAGCAATAGCCATACCTGCCCAGAAACCACCCTTTCCTTGATTAGCTAGTGCTAACATTGCTTTCATATCT
>ENA-UZWS01010503-UZWS01010503.1-metagenome-genome-assembly--contig:-Day-3-25m-contig-10503_pt1 | contig 10731 bp, 16 predicted proteins | sample MGYA00260343_ERZ794903 | MGnify/ENA metagenome assembly ERZ794903
GATGCTACTTTGGTTGGAAATGGATTTACAATTACATATGATATACTTGATAATCTCTCAAGAGATATTCCTAAACAAAATAACGGATGGAAATCTAAATTTGGTTTTTAAAATAATAAAAAAGAAATTAAAATTGTGATTGAACTAATCTAATCGATTAATTCAGTCCAACCTTTGACGAAGACTGAGTCTTTGTGGAGTGGAACTGGTTGTCCAACAGTAAAGTCCATTGGTCTCATCCAAAAGATTGCTTTTGTTGGGCATACACCNNAGGACATCTGGACCAAGTGTTGTACAGATTTCTACACATAGTGCACATCCGATACACATTTGTTCGCTGATGTCTGGAATAATTCCTACTGGCATAACAAAATTAATCCGTAATTTGGCATTTATATAATTTATCTAAAAAAAATCAGTTATAACGGCGTTTCAAATTTTATAACACTGTTTTAATTTTTGATCGCACAAATTTCAATTCATTTCAATTTTGTAAACCTTTGAGTTTATTTTATCTAAATTAGAAATTATCAAATCCTCTTCTATTTTTTTAAGAAAATACATTCCTGTTTTTTCTGATTTAATGATCTGTTTACCTCCTGGAGATATTACCCAATCACCATTTTCTTTTTTTCTAACCATGGCAGTTACAATAATTGATGAATTAGTGTTTCTTCCAAGGGATGCAAGTAACATTATACAAGAATTGATGAATCTAGCAGATTCAAGATCATCAAACGTATTGAAAACTCCATTAAATGAATCAATAATAACTAGAATCTCTTCTTTTGATGTTTTTGTGATAATTTCTGATAATTTTTCTTTCCAACTCTCTTTATTTGGATGAAAAACAACTAGATTTTCTTTTTTTGGAATCATTCCAGACTCAATATATCCTGTATAAAGTAAATCCATATCTACAAAAATTATCAAATTTTCAACAGAATTGATTAGTCTATTAAGAAATTCTATTTTATAGAAAGGCTCTGAACATAACACTATACTTGGAATATTTTTTCTAAATTCATTTTGAATATGTGTTAAATTATTATCTAAAACCCGCTCAGGACTTTTATCCAACACCCCTTTAGCATTTTACAGATATAATAATGAATTTAGTATCAAAAGATATTTCAGATGATTTTCCTAAATCTAATAAAATCTATCTAAATAATGCGTCTGTATCCCTAATGCCTTTACAAAGCATTGACGCTATGAAGGATTTTCTAATTTCATATAATACAATTGGTCCTGATTCTAAGGATTCAGATTCATTTGTTACTGAAAAATTAAGAAATGTTAGAAAAATAATTGCAAAAATTATTTCTTGTCAACCAGATGAAGTAGTTCTTACCCAAAGTACTACTGACGGAATAAATTTTGTAGCAAATGGACTTTCATTTAATGATAAATCCAATATCATTATTCGTGGAATGACACATGAACATCATTCAAATTTTTATCCTTGGATTAAATTAAAAGAAAAAATTTCAATTAGAAATCTACCTATAGATGAAAATGGCTTTTTCAAATTGGATGATTTAGAATCTTTTATTGATGATAATACAAAACTTGTAGCACTAAGTCATGCATTGTATAATACAGGTTCTATATTACCTGTAAAAGAAATTGCAAAAATTATTCAAGAAAAAACCCCATTCTTTATTGATGCTGCACAAACTATAGGATGCATAGGCGACATTGACGTATCTAAAATCAAATGTGACTTTATGTCATTTAATGGTTCAAAATGGTTATGCGGTCCAATGGGTACTGGTTTATTTTATTGTAATCGAAAATCAAGTGAATTATTAAAACCACAAACAATTGGTGGTGAGTCTGCAATTATTTATGATGAAACCAAACTTGCTTTCAAAGAAATGCCAGATAAATTTCAAACTGGATTTAGAAATTATGTTGGGATTGTTGGATTAGAATCATCTGCAAATTATTTACTTAAATTTGGTTTGAAAAATATTCATAAGAAAAATCAATACCTTTCAAATCTTTTCAGAGAAGAATTATCAAAAATTAAAAATATTATTTTGTATGGGCCAAATAATTCGAACAATAGAACCAGCATTGTGTCTTTTAATATTAAAGGAATTAATTCACAAGAATTAGTTGATAAACTTGAAAAACAAAATATTATTTTAGCTGTAAGAGAAATTTCGGACACAAAAATAGTACGAGCTTCACCTCACTTTTTTAATACAGAATCTGAAATTCTTCAAGTAATTGATACAATTAAAAAACTATAGATTTTCTTGTTCTTCAATAACCATCATAGTTAATGTTGATTGAACTTTACCTATTTTTCTTACTTTGTTAGTAATCATTGCACGCAATTTTTCTCCATCATCAGAAGTTAATTTTAAGACGATATCATATACTCCATAAACTCCTTGAATCTCAAAAGATACACTTTCATCTGCTAGAATTTGTTTCACTTCACTAATTATTGATTCATCTGAACCTAGATCAGAATTCAATAAAACATACGCTGTAGGCACACGAAAATTTTCATCAATGAGTATTTAACTTTTGATGACTCAAAAACTGATTAATTACTTATTGGATTCTATTGATGTGAACCCAATTGATCTTACCCTAACAATTTCTGAATCTATTCCTAGTTTTCCTGGTTCACCAAAACCACAATTCATTCATTGGTCAAATCTAAAAGAGAATGGATACAATTTAGAATTATTATTTCTAAGTTCACACACTGGAACTCATCTTGATGCACCATACCATTTTACGAAAAATGGAGTAAAAATTGATCAAATTCCATTAGATCGACTTTTAGGAAAAGCTATTTTGATTAAATTACAAAAAACAAAGAATACAGCTATTACAAAATCTGATATAATATTATTTGAAAAAAATAACTACAAAATTCCTAATCATTCTTCAATCTTTTTTTATACTGGATGGCAAAAAAATCTAAAAAACAATAATTATTTTACTGAAAATCCAGGATTGGACATATCCTCAGCTAAATATCTTACATCAAAAAAAGTTAATCTTATTGGAATAGATTCACCTAGTATAGATCTTGGACAAGATATGTCATTTAATGTTCATAACATTTTATCCAAAAATAATATTTTGATTGTAGAGAATTTGACAAATCTAAATAAAATTACCACAAAAGAATTTAATTTTACAATTCTTCCATTAAAACTCAAAGATGCAACAGGTTCTCCTGTAAGAGCAATAGCATCATAGTCTACTCTCAAATAATTTCGTAATGCTAAAAACAGGCAAATCTTGAATATATTATATGAGCAAACCTGGAAATATCTGGAGAAAAGTACATGGGAAAATTACAAAAAAACCAACTAACTTTTCGTGGTTAATTGAAGAAAAATTGGCTGGTTCAGGCATGCCAACAACTTTTGATGAATTCCATTGGATTGTAAATCAAGGTGTAAAATCAATTGTTACAATGACTGAAAATTCATTACCTGATGAATGGGTACAAAGTATTGATTATTTGCATGTTCCAACTCCTGACTTAACTGCACCTGATATGGATAGAATAGAATCTGCAGTAGATTTTATCAATGAACAAATCAATAACGGTCAACCTGTAATGGTTCATTGTGCAGCTGGAATGGGAAGGGCAGGAACTATTCTTGCATGTTATTTTGTAAAATATAAAAAATTAACTGCAGAAAAAGCAATTGAAAAAATTCGAAATGATAGACCTGGTTCTATTCAATCTGAAGTACAAGAATTAGCTATTGGTTTTTTTGAAAAACATGTTAAAAATTAGTTTACACAAATTCTGCAACTAGTTGTCCATCAACAATTTTGATCTTCAAAGTTTTATCTTCTTGGAAAAATAATGTTAATTCGCTACCTGAATCAGAATCTTCTACTTTAACAAGTTCTAACATTTTGATTGAATCATATTTATCCATTTAATTCACCTATTCTGGAATTGATACCGTATCAATTTTTCCGTCAACTGCTTTGATAAATAAGAATCTGTTATCTTTAAGAATAAATGTAATTCCACCTTCTTTATCAGGTTCCTCAACTTCAAGAATTGGTTGTCCTAAAAGACCATCGTATTTTGCCATCTACTATCTCACTCTAAAAGTTCCTTATATCCCTAATTGATTGTAATCTCAATTTCATTAGAATTGTTTTTGACGTTATCTGGTTCTGTATAATCATGTTTTTGCCATGATGCAAATGCTTCAGAACCAATCTTGTGATTACCTTTTCCTAAATCTGATGCTTTGAATACAAACTTCTCATTAAAATCAAATAATTCTTCTCTTACTTCTTCTTCTGTTAATCTAATAAATGGCTCAAAGTTTTTAGCTACTTGAACCCATACTCTTCTATCCTTCATAGGATTAACAAGTTTTGGATTTCTTGTCCAAAAAATAGATGCTTTCCTATACGTGTCGATGGTTCTGCCTAATTCTTTCTTTCTAAATCCACCTGTTGTTAGTTTAATACCATATTTCAGCTTAAATGATGCATCATAGTTGTTGTATGCTTTAGTCCAATTTGCCTCATTGAAAGCATCCCTAAGACCGCCTTCAACTGAAAATTGAACATTTATCTCTATATTTTCATCAGATGAGTACTCATCCTTGGTTTTAACCAAATTTATCGCTGAAATTCTACTTTCTCCCATTTCTTCCCGCTCATATCATTTATATCCACAATAAGTATTTTTTTGGATTACATGGACATTCAAGTAATCAATTCTGAATCAAAAGAAATGAGTCTTTCAATGAAAGATGCTGATATTGGACTTTTGTATATCGTTCAGCATGAGCTTCTAAAACAATCAGGTGTAGATTTTGCTGGTGTTATTGTAAAACATCCTCTTAAAAATGAAATTTGGATGAGAATTGCTTCTAACTCAAAACCCCTTGGTGAGATTAAAAAAGCAACAGATACAGCGATCAAAATATCTGATGAGTTTAAACAACTTGTTAATTCAAAAATTAAGGTAAATTAGATTGAAATTTTGCCCCAAATGCGAGGTCAAGTTAAAAAAAGGTAATTGCCCTAAATGTGATTATTCTGAAACTGAAAAAACAGAACAAACAAAAAAAATAACCACAGAAGAGGAACCAGATTTTTCATTACTTACATTTGAAGGAGATGAAGGAGAAGAATCAAATCCAACAATCAAAATGGATTGTGAAAAATGTGGTCATGATGAAGCAATTTGGTGGATGTTTCAAACTAGAAGTGCAGATGAACCTACAACTAGATTTTATCGTTGTCAGAAATGTAAATACACTTGGCGCGATTACACATAACGTTTAACTGGAACTTTGAGTCAAGAAAATTGATTTGACTTTTGAAGCAAAAACAAGTGGTTCAGATGATCTAAAGGCAATCATATCAGCAATTTCTACACTTGTTGAAGAAGCTACTTTTGTTGCAACAACAGAAGGAATTTCTTTCAGAGGAATGGATCCTTCACATGTTGCATTAATTGATATATCTTGGCCAAATTCTGCATTTGAAAAATATGAATGTGATAGTGATATTAAATTTGGAGTAAGAATAGATGAATTTTCAAAACTTATCAAAAGAGCAGATAAAAAAGATAGTATTGAAATAAGTATCTCTGAACAAAATATGTTACTTGTTACAGTTGGAAAAAATAAAAAATACAAAATGCGTTTAATTGAAAGTTCTGCAACAGATACACCACTACCAAAAATTCCATATGATTCAAAAATTATTTTATCATCTTCGAAATTTGATAAAATTTTGGGGGATGTACAAGTTGTATCTGATTATCTAACAATTCAAACTGTTGATTCAACTGCAGATTTTTCAGGCAAAGGTGATTCTGGTGAAGTTGTAATTGATTTAGATAAAGATGATAAAGATATTGAAGAAATTTCTTCAAAAGAAGATAGTGTGGGTACTTACAGCCTAGAATATCTTAATCCCGTTGTAAAAGCTGTAGGTTCCAATGCAGGCTTTATCACATGTGAATTTTCAAGTGCAAAACCTCTAAGAATTGAATTCAAAGTAGCAAATATTGGCAGAATCCACTTCTATTTGGCCCCACGCGTAGAAAGTTAAAGCATTTAAAGATTAACAAATTCAGGTATTTGAATTGAAACTTGTAATAAAATATGGGGGGACATCAATATCCTCTGCAAAAGATATCAAAGTAATAGCTGAATATCTAAAATCTTTATCAACTAAAAATCAAATTGTAGTAATTTGCTCTGCAATGAGTGGAACTACTGATGATCTAATAGAAATATCTGAATCAATAAAAAAAGAAAACAAATCAAAAGGCGAACAACTTGCATCAAAAATTATCAATAGGCATAAACAATTAGCAAAACAAACAATCAAAAAATCTGATGTACAAAAAAAATTATTAGCAAAGTTAGATCAGGATTTTACCGAACTTGTTGCATTAATAGATGGCATGGTGTTGTTAGGAGAAGTAACCCCAAGATCAATGGATTATCTAATTTCATTTGGTGAAAGATTATCAATAAAATTAATTTCATCTGCACTTAATGATTTAGGTAAAAAATCAATCCCTCTTACTGGGAAAGAAGTGGGCATTGTAACTGATTCGAATTTTGGTGAATCAAAACCACTCATGGATACAACAAGACTGAGAACATCAAAAACAATTGATGTTTTATTTTCAAAGAAAACAATTCCTGTTGTAGGTGGATTTGTAGGTGCTGATCAACATGGACATGTAACTACTTTTGGTAGAGGTGGTTCTGATTATTCAGCAACAACAATTGGTTCTTCTATCAAAGCAGATGAAATTTGGTTAATGAGTGATGTAGATGGATTAATGACTGCGGATCCAAAGATTGTTAAAAATGCAAAATTACTCAAAGAAGTTTCCTATGTTGAAGCAATTGAGATGGCTTTGTTTGGAGCCAAACAAATACACCCACGAACATTTGAGCCTCTATTATCAAAGAAAATACCAATGAAGATCAGAAATTCTTTCAATATCAAAAATGAAGGAACATTAGTATCAGCATCTCCTTCAAAAACTGTAAAAAATACTGTAAAATGTGTAAGCTATGTAAAAAATAATGGATTAATCGATATTAGAGGAGGTAGCATGGTTGGTAATCCTGGTACTGCCGCAAAAATATTTGAAACATTAGCAAAAGCTGGAATTAATGTAATGATGATATCTCAAAATCCATCAGAATCAAGTATAACAATAGTCGTTAAAAATACTGATCTAGACAAAGCAACAAGTTCTTTGGAAATGGAGTTGTTAGGAAAAATTATCAAAAAATTAGAAGTTACTACCGAAGTGGCAATTATCGCTTTAATTGGTTCAGGAATGCGAGGAACAGTTGGAGTTGCATCAAAAGTTTTCACTGCAGTTCAGAAAAACAAAGTTAACGTATCAATGATTACGCAAGGTTCTTCTGAACTTAATCTTGCATTTGTTGTAAAAAATTCTGATACAAATACAGCAGTACGTGCTTTACATGATGAATTTGTATTAGACAAAATTAATTGAGATAAAATAATTTCAGGCGATAATTCCAATCAGATTTTCTGTGTGGTTGGATCCGTGATATTTATCTCTAGTAAACCTCTTTAGATCCCCACTTCAATAAGCATTTCACTAAACGGATAAATTACTAGATAAAAAATTTATTTTAAAATTGACTGGTAAACTCTACATTGTCGGTGTTGGTCCTGGCCATCATGACCATATGACATTTCGAGCAAAAGAAGCAATTGTTGAAAGCGATACAATTGTTGGTTATGAAACTTATGTTAATTTAGTTTCAGATCTAATTGAAGGAAAAACAGTTTATCGATATGCAATGACACAAGAAGTTGAAAGAGCTCATCAATGTATTGATCTTGCAAAATCTGGAAAAATTGTCTCACTTGTATCCAGTGGTGATCCTGGAATCTATGGAATGGCAGGATTGATTTATGAAACACTTGCAGAAACTGGATGGAATCCAAAAGATGGTCTTAAGGTTGAAATTGTCCCAGGTGTATCTGCACTTAACTCATGTGCATCAATTATTGGTTCACCATTAATGACTGATTTTGCAGTAGTAAGCATGAGTGATTTGTTAGTCCCATGGGAAATTATTGAAAAAAGAGTTGAAGCTGCAGCCAAAGGTGATTTTGTAATTGTAATTTATAATCCAGCAAGCAAAAAAAGAATTCACCAATTACAAGATACTAGAGAAACTCTTCTAAAATACAGAAAACCTACAACCCCTGTTGCAATAATTAAGGGAGCGTTTAGAGAATCTGAAACAATAGTTATGACTGATCTAGAAAATTTACCTAAACATGCAGACACATTAGGTATGATCAGTACTGTAATTATTGGGAATTCTTCAACATACACTTACAAAGATTTGATGATTAATCCTAGAGGATACAAATCAAAATATAATTTAGAAGAACAAACTAATCCTGATCTTAAAATCTAAAAGCTTTTCTTTATTGCTTCATGAATATCTTCACTCAAATTCAGCTTTTCTCTGATTGGAGAAACTATCTTCACTAAATAATTTCCAACAGTTTGTTTCAAATCACCTGGATGTAATTTTTTACCAACAAAGTCTGTCTCAAGCTGATTATAATCAAAATATGAAACATTACCGCCAAACTTTTCAGGTCTTTCAACTTTCATTTCATTAAATTCATGAAAAATCACTGTTTTTGCAATTTCTAATAATGGGTTATTTTGAATATTTGCTTCTTCACACCATGCTTTACTAATTTTTTTCTTTATCTCATCATCAGTGTTATGAATAAAAATACCTGAATTTGGATCTGATTTACTCATCTTTCCTACTATTTGAGAACTATCTGCATCTGCAGGTTTTGAAAGTCCTGGCAATAATTTATGGTGAACAGCTACAGGAACTTTCCACTTCATTTTAGGAAAAATTTCTCTTACTAACATGTGGATTTTTCTCTGATCCATTCCGGCATGAGCAATATCAACATCTAAAGAATGAATATCCACTGCTTGCATTGCTGGATAAAGTAATTTTGCAACATCAATTTTTTTATCATCTTCTGAACGACCCATAATTGTTAAAGTTCTCATTGTTCTGGCAATTGACATATGTTTTGTAAATTTAACAAGCTCAGACCAATATTCTGTTTTTTCTTCATATAATTTTGAACCTAAAACAATTTCAGCGTCAGGACAAACTAGTTTGAATGCGTCTTGATAATATTTAGAAACCTTTGAAATTGTTTCCCAGTCTCCACCCAATTTATCATTAATTAGAGTATGCCAATCTGCAAGAAAAATCTTACATTTTACACCTGCTTTTGTAAAATCATTAATTTTGAAACCTGTGCTAATCAAACTTCCAAGATGTAAAAACCCAGAAATTTCTAGACCAATGTAGTGTTTTGGAGATGAATTTGTCTTGAATAACTCAACTAATTCATCATGTGTAACTACTTCCTCAGTTGGTGGTCTTTGAATCAAATCAATTTTTTCTGTTATATCCAAATCAAAACAACTTTTGAGCTGTAAACGTATAAAGTTATTTAAAAATGATTATTGAATCTGAAACCTATGAATATCTGTCATGTTTATGACGATTATGACTCTTGAGGAAGGCTTAGAATTAATTGAAAATTATAAGAAAGGACTCCAGAAATTTTTAGATCTATTACCTGAACAATCAGTTCAATTAGGTCCTGAAATGATCAAAACACTATCAATGAATTCCAAAAATGAAATCAAAAATCTAGAATCAATAGAAAAAGCTCTTAAACGTACATCAAAATAAGATTCTAATTTATCTGAATAAATCTCTAAATTCTTTATTCATCTAGGCTTTTTCTAGGTTTTATACTAAGATAAAATGCATGTGTACTAATTATAAAAGCTGCAAGAAATACTTTGGTTGCAAAAACTAAATTCCATGGTCTATCTGGATCTGGATATGCAACTGACAATCTGTCTATATCTGGAACCATTCCGTTAACTACACCCGCAGCAATTTGTGCATTTAATACTGTAAAATTGTATAACACTTCGTAAAGAGTAATTATTGAAAACCCTAACAACATTAACTGAAGTAATGCCATTCTTGTTCCAACAATTTTATCACCAGCAGTTCGTCTCCAACCAATTCTAGTGACACAATACCATCCAATTATTGTAGAGAAAAATATCCATGTTGTTACTCGAGCAAAATTTTCAAAAGGAATAGTTGTATTGTGAATTGCTTCACCCATTACATAAGTTCCATTTTCTAACCATTCTATCATTGTTACATATACTCCAAAAATCAATGAAGATGTCATAATAAATCCACAAACATAGAAAATGTATAGATAAACTTTGTACCCTGAATCCTTTTTTTCAAGATGTCTAGGTTTCATAATGCCGTTTGCCAAATTTTGAAATATAAAAATTCATGTATCCTCAACAAAATTTATCGATTAATAATAGATGGATTACTATGGAAAATTCTAATTAATGTAACAAGCGTAGGCAAGAAAGAGCACAAGTAATCAAAAATAACATTGAATTTATTGCAAAAACTATGTATGAAATATTATGAATACTTTAGGAGAAGCAATTGGAGAAATTTGTAAGATTATCTTACCAATCCCTGAAGAATATTATCCAGGTAATCCAGACTCAATAATTGCAGTTTGTACACTTTCAAGCATAAATTTACTTAAAAAATTCACCAATTCTGAAATTTTAGATGATATATCCATCGT
>ENA-UZWS01004047-UZWS01004047.1-metagenome-genome-assembly--contig:-Day-3-25m-contig-4047_pt1 | contig 10699 bp, 10 predicted proteins | sample MGYA00260343_ERZ794903 | MGnify/ENA metagenome assembly ERZ794903
AAAACCACATTATTAAACTTGTTGGCGGGCTTTGTCATGCCTGATTCAGGGCAGTTATTATGGCAGGGCCAAGAGTTGGCCACATTGAGCCCAGCCCAACGACCGTTTACCAGCTTGTTTCAAGAACACAATCTTTTTGCCCACCTTAATCTATTTGATAATGTTGGCTTGGGTTTGCACCCTGGTTTGCGTTTGTTACCTGAGCAGGTAGAGGCTGTTAATTTGGCTTTGCAGCAGGTAGGTCTGGGCGGCATGGGCCAGCGCTTGCCTAGCAGCCTTTCTGGTGGTCAGCGTCAACGCACGGCCTTAGCCCGAGCGTTGGTGAGACGTCAGCCTTGGCTGTTATTGGATGAGCCCTTTAGCGCTCTAGATCCAGGCTTGCGTCAGGAAATGATGAGCCTGGTTAGTGATCTGCAACAGCAATACCAGTTGAGTATAGTGTTGGTGACCCATGACCCTCAGGAGGCACTGAAGATGGCGTCTGAAGTTATGTTTATTGCCGAGGGTGGCGTATACTGGCAAGGACATGGCAACGAATTTTTACAGCAAATAAATGAGCCTATTCAACGTTATTTAGGCCATACGACAGGTTAATTATGCAGGTAGGTGATCCACAAGGGACTGACGCAATGGATGTTTTATCTCAGGCGCAAGCGGGCCCTATTCCGCAAGTGCCACTTTCTACTTCAGGCGCGCAACAAGTGATTGTTATTGGGGCTGGCATCTCTGGGCTGACCAGTGCCTGGTTTTTGCAGCAGCAGGGTTATGAAGTGCTGGTATTGGAGGCAGGTGCCTGTGTCGGTGGCAACCTACAGACTGTGCGCCAAAACGGATGCCAATTTGAACGTGGGCCTAACTCGTTCATGAATAATCGCCAGGCCATGGCAGAATTGATTAAAGGGGCGGCGTTGGAGCAAGAGTTAGTGCCGGCCAATGCCGATGCCCAGCGCCGCTTTATTGGTAAACACGGCGCCTTAATGGCGTTACCCACTAATCCCATAGAGGGAATTACCACCAAGGTGCTAAGTTGGCCTGGCAAGCTACGTGTGGCTTGGGAACCGTTCGTTGGCAAGGCCAACGAAGAAGAGAGTATTGCACAATTTGTACAACGTCGATTGGGCAAGGAAATGTTTGATTGGCTCATAGACCCATTTATTTCCGGCGTTTTTGCGGGTGATCCACATAAGCTTTCAGTGCAGGCTGCGGTGCCGCGGCTTTATGCTTTGGAAAAACATCATGGCTCACTGATTCGTGGTGCTATCGCCAAAATAAGAGCATCGCGACAGCAAAAGGGGCCGAAACTTGATGGTGCTATGATGACCTTTAAAGGTGGCCTTAATCAATTGATGACATGTTTGGCTGGTCAGTTGATTAATCCAGTGCAGCTCAATACTCAGGTAGAAAGTGTTAGTTTTAGCCATGAGCATGGTTATCAAGTCCGCAGTGGTGATGCCATCTGGCAAGCGGCAAAAGTGGTGTTAGCTGTGCCGGCCAAACAGGTGGCCCGACTCATTGAAGACCTGCCCGCGCAAAGTGAAGCGCAGTTAGCTCAGGCACAACACAATTTGCGTAGTATTCATTATCCTCCAGTAGCCACGATATCCATGGCCTTCAACAGAAATCAGATACAGCATCCCTTGAATGGTTTTGGGGCGTTATTGCCCAACAAAGAAAATAAACAGACCTTGGGTGCCTTGTTTCCGTCTAGCATATTTGCCGGTCGGGCTCCCGCAGACCAACATGTGGTGACTGTATTTATAGGCGGTGGTCGGGCTGATACCTCCAGTGGGGGTGTGATGCAGATGTCCGAGGCTGATCGCTTAGCATTGGTATTACGAGAGTTAGGTGGTTACATCGGCATTTCGGGACAGCCCTTGTGGAGCGAAGAAAGCTATTGGCCTGCAGCCATTCCTCAATACGAAGTGGGGCATCAACAAAAGGTAGCGCAAGTTGATGAGGCGTTAGCGCATTTGCCAGGCCTTTATTTGCGCAGCAACTGGCGAGATGGTGCGGCCCTAGGTGACTGTGTGGAGAATGCGCAAGCGCTGGCTTTACGCGTGGTAGCTGATGATGCCGGAGAAGCATTGTATGCCTAAATTTGGTATTAATGACGTAGAAATACTGAGTGAGGTTGAAGCTTACAAAGGGTTTTATACACTGAAAAATTATCAACTGCGTCACCGCTTGTTTGCTGGTGGTTGGGGGCAGCAAGTGCAGCGCGAGCTGGTTTGCCGTATCCCCGCCGTGGCGGTATTGTTGTACGATGCTGTAGCCGATGCTGTGGTGTTGATTGAACAATTTCGTGTTGGTGCAATGGCGCACCCCCAAGGCCCATGGCAGCTAGAAATGGTTGCAGGCCTTATTGACACAGACGAATCACCAGAGCAGGTTGCTGCTCGGGAATGTCAAGAAGAAGCCGGTGTTGAGGTGGCCCCTGAGCAACTGCAAAAAGTATGTGAATATTTGGTGAGTCCAGGTGGTAGCAATGAAACTTTGAGTATTTATTGTGCCCCCGTGCAAGCGGCTGCCGTTAGTGGTATTCATGGCTTGCCCAGTGAGGGCGAAGATATTCGTGTACTTAGTCTAACTCGTGATCAGGCGTGGTTGTGGCTGCAACAGGGCAAGGTAACTAATGCAGCGACCATTATAGCTCTGCAATGGTTGCAGTTGAACTATTGCCAACTGCAAGCGGAGTGGGCCTAGATGGTGACTACGAATAATCTAGAAAAACGCCGCTATGTGCCCAATTTAACGCAGCAAATGGCCATCGCAGAAATGAACTATCATCGACTGCAGCGGTTGATGGGTTGCTTTGATGATACCCAGGCCATGCAGGTCAAAATGCAAAATACGGGGGCCACCAGCACTACGGAGTTGCAGCTCACGATTATGGAGCGTTTTGCTTATACCATGACCCTTAAAGTGCAGCTTGGTAGCAGTCAGAAATGGTGGCAGAGGCCAATTCATGTGCGCCTGTATCATGACATGCGCATGGCAGAGGTGGTGAAAAGTGATGATTTTCGCCAGTATCGAGGTAGTTATGGTTACCCTAACAATCAAGGGGTGATGGCTGATGAAAAGGCGCAGCTAAACAGCTATTTGGCATTGCTCTTACAGCAGGCCTTGCAGCATGGCACACATTTACAGCGTCACTCTGTAAAGGCTTTGGAAACGGTATGAGCCAGCGTGTTGTACAACTCACCGACCTGCATTTACAGGCCAATGCTGATGACTTGTATAAAGGTATTCATGCCGATGGCCATTTTCTGCAGTGTTTGGCGTGGTTGGCAAAGCAAGACTATGACTTGTTGTTGTTAACTGGTGATTTGGCCCATGGCGCCACCCCCAAGACTTATGCCCGCCTGCACGCCTACCTAGACCAGCTAGACAAGCCTTGGTGCTGGTTACCTGGTAATCATGATGAGCCGCAGTACATGTTAGCCGTGTCGGCACAAGCTGTGGATCAAGTACGGGTGGTTGAGATGGCCGCCTGGCGTTTGTTGCTTGTAGATAGCACACAAGCTGCTGATGGCTGTGGCGCTGGTAGTATTAGTGACGCTGGGCTGCAGCAATTGCGTGAACACTTGTCGGCCAGTTTTTTGCCCACCGTGTTGGTGATGCATCATAATCCGATACCTGTGAAGTCGGCTTGGCAAGATAAAATTATGCTTGCTAATGCTCATGAGTTGCAGCAGGTCGTAACCGGCCAGCACCACGTTAAGGCTGTTGTCTTTGGTCACATTCATCAGACCCTGGATTGCCATGTAAACGGCATACGTTACCTGGGGGCCCCCGCAACTTCGGTGCAATTTAAAGCTCAGCAACAAGGCTTTACCTTACAGCCTGAGTATGGTCCGGGGTTGCGGGTGATTGATTTAGGTAGCGATGGCCGCTTGCTAACGGACATTGTGCGGTTGCCTAAGAAGGAGTGGGTTGATGCTTAAACACATTGTGTATTTGCATGGCTTTAATAGTTCACCTAAGTCTACTAAGGCACAGCAATTTGTGTGTTTACTAGGGCAATCCTATGCGCATGTGACGGTGCATGTGCCCCACCTGTCTACCTGGCCCCGACAGGCAATGGAACAGGTGTCAGATTTAGTGGAAGAGCTGCAACAGGAGCAAGAGCCAGGTGACAAGATTGCCTTTGTTGGCAGTTCTTTAGGTGGCTTTTATGCCACCTGGCTGGCGCAGCAATTTGCGGCTAAGGCGGTGTTGATTAATCCGGCAGTGTGGCCCCATAGATTGCTACAAGATGCGCTTGGGCCGCAATATAATTATCATCAGCCAGAGCATGAGTATGAACTTACTGCCGAGCATTTGGCGCAATGGCGCACCTTGGCCGTGACATCCATAAAGCAGCCTCAAAATTTGTTGGTATTGCTACAAATGGCGGATGAAACTCTGGATTATAAGCAAGCCGTGCAATACTATGCGGACAGCCATCTGGATATTGCACAAGGGGGCAGTCATGCTTATGATGATTTTCCTCAGCGGATTCCCCAAATGATGGCATTTCTCGGTTAGAATAAACCGCTAACTGCTGTAACTACGATTAAGAATAACCACTATGAATGTGCAAGACAATTACAACGCCGATTCCATTGAAGTATTGAGTGGCCTAGATCCGGTTAAAAAACGCCCAGGCATGTATACGGAAACCAGTCGTCCTAATCACCTTGCTCAAGAAGTGATTGATAATTCTGTGGATGAGGCCTTGGCTGGATATGCTAGCCAAATAGACGTGGTTTTGCATGCTGACCAATCGCTAAGCGTGAGTGATAATGGCCGCGGCATGCCCGTGGATATCCATGCCGAAGAAGGTGTCAGTGGTGTGGAACTGATACTCACACGTTTGCATGCCGGAGGTAAATTTTCCAATAAAAACTATCAGTTTTCTGGTGGTTTGCACGGCGTTGGTGTATCAGTAGTGAATGCCCTTTCAACTAGTCTTGAGGTGAAGATTCGTCGGGATGGGCAGATGTACCGTATTGGCTTTGCCGCTGGTGATAAAGTGAGCGAACTAGAGGTAATTGATACGGTTGGTAGGCGCAATACTGGTACCACAGTCACTTTTCACCCGGATCCTCAATACTTCGATTCCCCTAAATTTTCTGTGGTGCGTCTCAAGCACGTGCTGCGTGCCAAGGCGGTACTATGTAGTGGTCTGAAAGTCACTTTTACCGATCATTCGGGCGCTCAAAAGGAAACTCACGAATGGCTCTATGAAGCCGGTTTACAGGATTATCTAAGCTCAACCAACGTTGGTTATGCCTGTTTACCTGAAGTGCCTTTTGTTGGCAGTCGCTCGACAGATATAGAAGCAGTGGACTGGGCGGTTCAATGGTTGCCTGAAGGGGGTGAGCTGTCGCAAGAAGGTTATGTGAACCTGATTCCAACGACGCAGGGCGGTACGCATGTTAATGGCTTGCGCACCGGTTTATTGGAAGCCCTGCGGGAATTTTGTGAGATCCGTAATTTGTTGCCGCGCGGTATCAAGCTAAGCCCGGAAGATATTTGGGATCGTTGTTGTTTCGTCTTATCCGTGAAAATGCAAGACCCTCAATTCTCTGGCCAAACCAAAGAGCGTTTGTCATCTCGTCAGATCGTCAGTTATGTGTCGGGTGAAGTGAAAGATGCCTTTAGTCTATGGCTGAATAGGCATACGGCTGATGGAGAACTATTGGCCGAATTGGCTATCAATCATGCTCAAAAGCGCTTGCGTGCTGGTAAAAAAGTCACCCGTAAAAAAGTCACCCAAGGCCCCGCTTTGCCGGGTAAGCTGGCCGATTGCTCTGGCACAGAAGCCGAGCGTGGTGAATTGTTTTTAGTGGAGGGTGATTCGGCAGGCGGTTCGGCGAAACAAGCTCGTGATCGTGAATTTCAGGCCATTATGCCCTTGCGTGGCAAAATTTTAAACACGTGGGAAGTCGACTCTGGACAGATTTTGGCTTCACAAGAAGTGCATGATATTGCCGTGGCTATTGGGGTCGACCCCGGTACCGATAATTTAGACGGTTTGCGTTATGGCAAAATTTGTATACTTGCCGATGCTGACTCGGATGGATTGCACATCGCCACCTTGTTGTGTGCGTTGTTTGTGCGCCATTTTAAACCTTTGGTGGCCGCAGGCCATGTGTATGTTGCTATGCCACCTCTGTATCGCATTGATGTGGGTAAGGAAGTTTTTTATGCCCTTGATGAGAGCGAAAAACAAAGTGTTATTGAACATATTGAAGCTGAGAAAAAACGTGGCAAGGTCAATGTGCAGCGCTTTAAAGGTTTGGGTGAGATGAACCCATCACAGTTACGTGAAACCACCATGGTGCCCGACTCACGACGCTTGGTGCAACTTAGTTTGGATGCTGGTGATGGTACTCATGAGGTGCTGGATATGTTGCTAGCCAAAAAACGTTCAGCTGATCGAAAGAGTTGGTTGCAGTCAAAGGGCAACCTGGCCGAAGTCTCTTAATTGCAAGTCAAGGTGCTATAGTATCCTAGGTATTGGCTCTGGCCATGTCTTGCCATGCCCCATAGTGAGTGCCAACTTTTATCTCTACATTCATTTACAAAGTATAGACCCAGTTTTACATTCATTTACTGAGCATAGACCCAGCTTTACATGGTAATGTTTATACTGATTTCATCTAGTTAAGCCATAACAAAAGGTGATGAGCTAGTGTAATTGGATGAATCAGGAGATGAGCGATGAACAAATTGGTTAAGAGTGCTTTGGTTGTATTTCCCGTTGCGGCTTTAGTTGCGGGTTTTTCAGTACAAGCTGTGGCTCATGACAAAAACTCTACTAAGCGCGGTGGTCAAAGTAAAGGTGCTACTTGTCAGCACGGTAAGCGTCACAGCCAAGGTGAGTGGGGAAGTAAATCAGGCAAGATGGGTGGTGAGCGCATGTTGATGATGCTGAACTATAAGTTGGACTTAAGCGATGCCCAAGAAGTGTCTATGAAAGCAATCTTTGAGCGCCAGAAGTCGGCGCGAGAAGACCATCAAGGCGCTGGTGCTGCTTTGTACGATGAGTTGGCTGAGCTAGAGATGGGCAGTGCGGAGTACAATGCGCAGGTGGACAAAATTGCTCAATCACAAGCGGCTATGATGGCAGCGCATATGAAAGCTCGAGCGCAGATGCAAGTAGATATATTAGCGGTTTTGAACGATGAGCAAAAAGCCGAGTTCGATAAAATTATGCAAAGGTTTGAGCGACAAAAGCACGGTAAAGGCAAAAAAAGTAAAGACAAAAAAACGCATAGCCATTAGTTTTTAATTGGCCCATATAACCCGTAGTAGGTAACTGCTGCGGGTTTGTATATTATGAATGGGTATGAGTGTTGTTTTATTGTGGTCCTATCTGGCGTTTGCTTAGGTGTCACCGCGAAAGAAGCGGCCCTCGCGTTGCCGATATTTGGTGTCCAGCAAAATGACCCCAATGCGCCAGCGATCGCGACCAAAGGGCTTGCAATAGCTGATTAAACCTTTGGCGCTGAGTTGTTGGCATTGAATCTGTATCTTGCTGTTGATGATAACTGGCGCCTCAATTTGTATTTGCAGGCCAGACGGTGAGAAGTCAATAATGGTGCCCTGGTGTTTTATTCTGGGCTGTTGTTCAAAATAGAAGTCTGCCAAAGCCCCTAATTTAACCCTTGGCATAGCTCGTTGTGCTGGCGGTGTGTTGATGTCGAACTTCTCATCCTTGGGTAGGGTTTGGTTAGTTCTTTTGGTCGATCCAGCATGGGCTGGTTGTGAATTGGCTGGTGAGGGGTGGGTTGGTCGCTGGCTGGTACGGCGCTCTGCAAGTAGTTTAGCGTCGTAGGCTTGGCGTTTCTTGGCGTTGGTAAGAGTATGGTACGCTTCGTTGATGATTACCGCCGTATCATGGTCACCACCCAAGTCAGGGTGATGTTTTAATTTATGCATTAGGGTGCGGTAGCTGGACTTAATAAGCTCCACTGGCGCGTCGGGCTGGACATGTAAAATACGATAATAGTTACGACGATTTTTCATACGGCAAATAGGGTCTCTAGCGGCCTCCTGTCACTTCAATAAAGCTACCCGTAGTATAACTGGCTTGTACAGAAATAAGCCAGCCAATCGCCTTGGCCACTTCATCCGGCTGGCCGCCTCGCTGCAAGGGCACGCTTGGAGCAATTCGCTGAAGGCGTTGTGGTTCACCGCCGTCAGCATGCATTTGGGTATCAATAACGCCGGGTCGCACGCCATTGACGCGGATACCTTGGCTGGCGGTTTCTTTTGCTAAGCCGACAGTCAGGGTGTCGACAGCGCCCTTGGCCATCGCGTAATCAATATACTCATTGGGGGCGCCGAGTCTGGCTGCCGCCGAGGAGACGTTAACAATGGCTCCGCCTGCACCATTATAGTGTGTCGACATGATCTTGATTGCTGCTTGGCAACAATAAAACTGACTCATGAGGTTGTCTTGCAGGGTGCGCAGTACGCGCTCATTGGGCATGTCGACAAGTTGCATTTGGGGCTGCAGGCGACCGGCATTATTGACAAGGCCAACCAGTTGACCGGATAAAGATTGGATATAACGGAAGAGGTTATCGACTTCAGTTGCTTGGCTAACATCAGCTTGAAAAGTCCAAGCTGTGCCGCCCTGGTCCCCAATGAGGGTGGCGACCTGCTGAGCCGATTCACGTTGCGTGCAATAATTAATTACTACAGCATAACCCATGCTGGCTAGGTGGATTGCCGTGCTAGCGCCGATGCCACGGCTGGCGCCGGTGACTAAAATAATGTTGTGCATAAGTAACCCTATGAAATGACCGTGAAGCCTATCATAGGGTATTTATGCTCTGGCGTCGTTAACGAATGTTATTGCCAACACGCACAACCTTTAAGGTGTTGGTGCCACCGTGAACCTTGGTGTAATCACCTTTGGTGATGATTACCAGGTCGCCATCGACAACTTCGCCGGTGGCTTTTAGTTGGTTGATGGCGATTTGGTTGATTTCGGCGTTATCAATATACTCAGAGTCAAAAGCGTGGGTGATGACGCCACGGTATAGGCATACTCGGCGCTGAGTAGCTGGCTGTGGAGTAAAGGCAAAAATAGGGATGCCGGAGCTTAAGCGGGACATAAGTAGAGGTGTAGCGCCAGTCAGAGTCATACTGACTATGGCTTTAACACCTTGTAGGTGGTTGGCAATATACATGGCACCCATGGCGATGCTCTCATCGGTTGCTTCGATGGGCACGTCCAAGCGGTGCGACGAGCGCAGAATGGAAGGGTGGCTCTCTGCACCAAGACAAACGCGCGCCATGGCCGCGACCGTTTGTGAGGGGAAGTCACCCACCGCCGTTTCGGCCGATAGCATTACGGCGTCGGTGCCGTCTAATACGGCATTGGCTACATCAGACACCTCAGCCCTAGTCGGCATGGGGCTTTCAATCATGGATTCCATCATTTGCGTGGCCGTAATAACCACCCGGTTAAGCTGACGCGCGCGCTTAATAATGTCTTTTTGCACTCCCACCAAGGCCGCATCGCCTATCTCTACAGCGAGGTCGCCACGAGCGACCATAACGGCCTCGCTAGCTTCAATAATGCCATCCAAGGTGGCGGGTTCGATGGCTTCGGCACGTTCGATTTTGGCCACTAAGCTAGCAGAGCTATTGGCCAGATCAAGCAGGGATCGTGCTTCGTGCATATCCGCTGCATTGCGCACAAAAGAAATGGCGATGTAATCTACGCCAATGCTCGCTGCTGTCAGCAGGTCACGGCGATCTTTGTCGGTTAAAGCGGCAGCCGATAGCCCGCCGCCTTGCAGATTGATGCCCTTGTTGTTGGACAGGGGGCCGCCTATTTGTACCTGGGTATATACCTTATTCGCTTCAATACGCATCACTTCCAATACGATGCGACCATCATCCAGTAGTAGAATGTCGCCATTATTGAGATCTTTGCCCAATTCCGGAAAGTCCAAGCCTACAGCCTGCTCGTTGCCAGCTTCACGATTCATATTGGGGTCTAGGATGAATTCCTGACCGGCTTTCAGTTGCACCTTATTGTTGGTAAATTGCGCCACCCGAATTTTAGGGCCCTGTAGGTCCGCCAGCAATGCCACATGGCGACCTTCTATCTCAGCGGCTTTGAGCACATTGGTAGCGCGTTGTTGGTGATCTTCGGCTGTGCCGTGAGAAAAGTTCAGGCGTACAACGTCTGCCCCAGCTTTGATAATGTCTCTTAAGGCGTCGGTAGAGCTGGTGGCTGGGCCAAGCGTGGCGACAATTTTGGTGCGGCGTAATTGCATGATATTCCTTGTGGTTTTAATTACAGCACTATTTTAACAACTTTTGTGGCAAGTTATGCGGCTTGGGCTGTTTTATTTGCCTGTATCAGCGCCAAGGTCGTATCCAGCATCCGGTTTGAGAAGCCCCATTCGTTGTCGTACCATGCCATTACCTTCACCAAGCGTCCGTTCACCTTGGTGTGGTTGCTATCAAAGCAGGATGAGTATTGGCTATGGTTAAAGTCAACGGATACCAAAGGTTCATCTACGTAACAAAGTACAGAGGCTAGAGTTGTGTCTGCGGCAATAGCATCTCGGATGGCTTGATTGATTTCTTCAGCGCTGGTTTCGCGGCAAGCGATAAAATTCAGATCTACTACAGAGACATTAATCGTTGGTACACGCACGGCCATGCCGTCCAGTTTGCCAGCCAA
>ENA-UZWS01002348-UZWS01002348.1-metagenome-genome-assembly--contig:-Day-3-25m-contig-2348_pt1 | contig 10634 bp, 8 predicted proteins | sample MGYA00260343_ERZ794903 | MGnify/ENA metagenome assembly ERZ794903
CCCCGCCGGTATGAATCAATTTAAAGATATTTTCTTAGATCATATGAACGCAAAATACCCACGCGTTGCGAATTCTCAAAAGTGTTTACGAGTATCTGGTAAGCATAATGATTTGGATGAGGTGGGTCATGATACATATCACCATACTATGTTTGAGATGCTAGGATCATGGAGTTTTGGAGATTATTTTAAAGAGACGGCTATAGATCACGCTTGGGATTTCTTAGTTAATATTTGTAAGCTTGAAAAGGACAGATTATATGTAACTGTTTTTGAGGGAGATAATTCAGACAAGTTAACTAAAGATGTTGATGCATATGAATTTTGGAAAAAATATCTTCCTGAAGAACGAATTATTGACGGAAACAAAAAAGATAATTTTTGGGAAATGGGTGAAACTGGTCCTTGTGGACCTTGTTCAGAAATTCACTTTGACAATAGAGATGCAAATGAAAGATTGCTTATAGATGGAAAGAAATTAGTAAATATGGATCATCCTGAAGTTATTGAAATTTGGAATCTAGTCTTTATGCAATATAATAGATCGTCTGATTCAAGATTAAATCCATTAAAACACACACATGTTGATACTGGAATGGGTTTTGAAAGATTAGCTATGATTATGCAAGAAAAAAAATCAAATTATGATACTGATATTTTCCAGCCAATTATACAAGCTATTTCTATAAAGGCAAGATTAAACTACGGAGATAATGAAAAACAAGATATAGCTATGAGAGTTATTGCGGACCATCTTAGAGCTGTTGTTTTCTCAATTTCAGATGGTCAGCTTCCTTCAAATGCTAAAGCAGGTTACGTAATTAGAAGAATCTTAAGAAGAGCTTTGAGGTATGCATATACGTTTTTAAACTTAAAAGAATCATTTATTTTTGAGTTAGTACCTTTACTTTGTACACAAATGTCAGAGCCATATCCTGAACTAATAAATCAACAAGAATTTATTCAAAAAGTCGTTAAAGAGGAGGAGGAGTCTTTTTTAAGAACACTTTCCGATGGTCTTAAACGAATTGAGCATATCACTAGAGAGTCTAGTGATATCTCAGGAAAGCAGGTTTTTGAACTTTACGATACATATGGATTCCCAGTTGATCTAACATCACTTATTTTAAACGAAAAGAATTTATCTTTTAATATTTTAGAATTTGATGTTGCTATGCAAGAGCAGAAGGATAGATCAAAGAATGCAAGTAAAATAGTAAAAGGAGATTGGGTTGTTTTAATTGAAAACGAAGCTACAGAATTTGTTGGTTACGATTTGTTAGAATCTGAAATTAAAATAACTAGATATAGAGAGATTCAAACAGAAGAGGGGGAGCAATTTCAATTTGTTTTTAACAGATCTCCATTTTATCCACAAGGTGGAGGACAAGTTGGAGATACAGGGTTTATCCAAAATCAAAATGAAACTATTGAAATAAATGATACAAAGAAAGAAAATAATCTTGTTATTCATTTTTCAGATAAATTTCCAGAAGATGCTTCTAAGTCATTTATTTCTAAAGTAAACGTAAATAACAGGAAGTCAAGTTCAAGGAATCATTCTGCAACTCATCTATTACAAGAGAGTCTTATAAATATATTAGGTAGTCATATTTCTCAGAAAGGATCATTAGTTTGTCCAGAGTATTTACGCTTTGATTTCACACATTTTTCAAAGATCGATAATTCAGATTTATTGAAAATTGAAGATGACATAAATATGAAAATATTAGCTAATATTCCTTTGGTTGAGCACAATAATTTGCCTATTAGTAAAGCAAAGGAATCAGGTGCAATTATGCTGTTTAGTGAAAAATATGAAGATAATGTTCGTATGATTCAGTTTGATAATTCTAAAGAATTATGTGGAGGAACTCATGTAAGTGCTACAGGAGAGATTGGTATGTTTAAAATTTTAACTGAAGCATCTGTATCATCGGGTATTAGGAGAATTGAAGCTATTACTGGAAGTGTTGCTTTAGAATATTTTAATAAGAAGGAATCTTTAATTAAAGAGATTACTGATATCGTTAAGAATAAAGATATACTTAATTCAGTGAAACAATTAGTGGTATCAAAAAAACAATTAGAAAAGCAGGTATTAGAATTTAAGAAGGTTTCTTCATTGAATATTAAGTCTGATCTTTTAAATTCTGCTGAAAAGATTAATAAAATTAGATTTATTGGTAAGCTAGTTGATATGGATGCTGATGACATGAAAAATATATCTTTTTCTTTTAAAAAGGAAGCTAATTTAATTTTGATTTTAGGTTCTAAATCTAAATTAACTAAGAAAGCAATACTTTCTGTTTTGATTACTGATGACTTAGTAAGTAATGGTTTAAGTGCTGTGAATATTATAAAAGAAATTTCAAAGGAGATTAAAGGAGGAGGAGGAGGACAGCCATTTTTTGCAACTGCTGGAGGGAGTGATGTTAATGGTATCCAAAGTGCTATTGACAGAGCTAAAGATCTTATAAAATAAAAAAGCCAGCAAAGCTGGCTTTTTTATTAATCAAAAAAAGTTTTTTTTAGAATCTGTAAGAAAGACCAAAATTAAATGTTCCTTCTCTATCACCATTCTCATCATCACTTGTTGGCATAGTATAATTAGGTTCTAAGTATAAACCATTCCATACATTAAAAGCAAATCCAATACCAATATTCATGTTATCTGAACCATCTTCAGTTGGCATTTGTAAAGATGCGTAAGCACCTTCAACTTGTGCGATATTGTAACGCGCAAAAATATCCCAAGTGTCATCACCTTCAGCATTTACAGCTCCTTTAGCTAGTCCAACTGTGAAAGCATCATTTACCATGTATCCTACACCTAAATTTGCAGTAATTTTATCTGCACTTTCTTCTTGATCATCGTCATATGTAGTTACAACCATGAATTGTGCTGAAGCTAATAACGTTGAAAAAGCAATAGCAGCTGTTAATAATAATTTTTTCATTTTTTTAAATATTTAAATAGTTAATAATGGGTGCAAGATACACAAAGAGATTACTTCTAGTGCATGTTACTAGTTAGTAGTTATTCACATTAATGTGTTAATGTAAAAATTAACATAAAAAAAGGGCTGCATAAAGCAGCCCTTTTAAATTTTCATTTACTGTGTGTAAATTATAGTCCTACATTTAAAGTTAACCACATGTACTTGTCTTCATCAGCATCATCAGTTGCATCAGTAGCATACTTAAGAGATAAACCTGCATTGTCTCCTAAAGAATATCCTAATGAAATCTCCATTACATCTCTTTTATAATCATCATTTTCAGAGTTAGAGATTTGGTGCATTGTTGCTCCTAAGTTAATTGATCCCATGTTGTAAGTTAATCCTAATGACATGTTCTCATCATTAGCACCTAAGTATCCAACACCACCAGTAGTCATCCATGAACCATCCATGTTTGTTCCTGGCATGTAGAAACCTTCTTCACCGTAAGTTGTGTAAGATCCAACAACGTTCATGTCATCATTAACAGAGTAAGTAGCTCCTAACATAGTCATGTCACCACCATTAAAATCTTGGTTCATAGAAGCAGAAACAGAAGCTCCAGCTAAATCACCAGAAATATCAATACCAGTAGCATTGTCTTCCATTCCTTCGTCTTGCATGTAAAGAACATTTACATTCCAACCAGAAAATTCACCACCTGCGTTAATCCACATGTTACCTGCATCTTCTTCACCTTCAGCACCACCATTTTGTGAGTGGTAACCAATAGTAACATCAGCAGCATCTAGATTCAATCCGAAAGTCATACCTTCCCAAGTTGTTCTCTCAGCAGCCCAATCGTTAGAAGACAATAAAGCTCCTGAACCATAATTAAGTGCTTGACGACCTGCAGTTACACTAGCGTAACCCATTAAATCAGCAGAAGCGTAAGCCTCATAGATTCTCATTGACTTTTCAGTATCAGCTCCTAATGTATAGTTAACATCAGAAGAAACGTGAATACCCCAGTCAGATCCTCCTACAGTAGCTCCCAAAGTTACTCTTTGGTCAGTACTCATTTTGTCGTTATCACCACTCATATCAATTCTTGTTCTTGAATCAACATTCCAGTCTTGTGCGAAAGCGACAGTTGTCATTAGTCCTAATGAAAGGGCTAATATGTTTCGTAAATTCTTTTTCATTTTTATTAAATTTGGTTAATACGTTTGCAAAGATAAACCTCTTTAACAATTGGCACCTACAAATTATCACTCTTTTTCACATTTAAATGTTGGTATTTGTGTTAAAGTACTGAAAAACAGCATTTTAAACGTCAAATTTTTTTTTCATTTTTTTGCTAAAAAAATCTTAAAAACATCAAATTTTAGCATAAAAACGTAAAAAATGCAAAAAAAATTAAAGTGTAATGTAAAAGTCAGCTTAATATTTTATCCACTTCCATAGTTCTTTATAGCTTGCTTTCTTTCCATACATTAATATACCAGTACGGTATATTCTTCCAGCAATCCATGTAGTTGTGATAAATGTGCCTACTAAAATTAACATTGACAGATATATTTCCCAGCTTGGGACCCCAAAAGGTAACCTTACCATCATTATAATTGGCGATGTAAATGGAATCATGCTCATCCAAAAGGCTAAGGCTCCATCTGGGTTGTCTATAATAGGTTGTATAAGAATAAAAGATAGTATTAAAGGTATTGTTACTGGAAGAATGAACTGTTGAGTATCTGCTTCAGCATCTACAGCTGAGCCTACTGCAGCAAACAATGAACTGTACATTAAATAACCTGATAAGAAATAAAATATAAAAGAAAAGAAAATTTGGGTAAGATTAATTCCACCAGTAAGACTTGCTACTTTAGCTAAAACAATGGATTGATTACTTGATGACATAGCTGAATTTACAGTAGAGTCTAAAAACCATAATTCTGCCACTGTTGATATTATTAAAGTGAGTATTATCCATAATAGGAATTGAGTTAGCCCAACAAATGCGACCCCAAGAATTTTTCCCATCATCAACTGAAATGGTTTAACTGAAGAAATAATGACTTCTACGATTCTACTGGTTTTTTCTTCAATAACACCTCTCATAACCATTGTTCCGTACATAAAAATAAACATGTATATAAGAAGGCCAGCCATAAAACCTATACCCATGCTTGCTTCTGAGTTTGAATTGATACTGTTTCCTTTCTCATCTACAATTTTTGTAATAATAGTTATTTCACTTTTTGCACTTTCTATTATTTGTGGGTTTATACCTGCTTCTTTTAAGTTTATTATTTCTAAAATTTGTTCAATTTGTCTTTCAATCTCTTTGCTAACATTAAGACTAATTTGTTGGTTAGAGTAAAGAGTAAAAGTATTTTCAATAATATAAAGCAAAGCATAGTATTCACTATCATTAAAATCCTTACTTAGATTTTCTGCTTCTAAATCAGGAATTTGGCTGAAATGAAGCATCTCAGTATCTTCTAAAATAAATTTATTTTGGTAGTTTACTGCTATCAAACGTTTCTCTTGAGATTCTTTTGCTAAATAAATAGGAACTATCATGAGTGCAGCTATTAAGATAGGACCTAGTATTGTCATTACAATAAAAGATTTCTTCTTTACTCTAACTAAAAATTCTCGTTGTATTATTAGCCATATTTTAAGCATCTTCTACTACTTTAATAAATATTTCTTCCATAGAAGGAATGTTTTTCTTAAAGGAAATGACTTCATGATTTTTATTTATAAAATGTAGTACTTCTTTCAGGTCAACATTTTCTTTTAGTTTAATTTGATGATATTTATTATAGTCTACTGATTCAAACAAGTTATTTTGTTTTAAATCTTTTTCTTTAACTTCTAAATCAAATGTATTATTAGTAAATTGTTTTTTAATTTCCTCAATTGGTCCCTCAAAGATTGTTTTTGATTTGTTTATTAATCCAATATGGTCACAAATTTCTTCAACAGATTCCATCCGATGAGTAGAGAAAATAATTGTTTTACCACTATCGCGAAGTTCTAAAATTTCTTTTCTAATAATAGATGCATTTATGGGGTCAAATCCAGAAAAAGGCTCATCAAATATTAATAGTTTTGGATCATGTATTACGGTAACGACAAATTGAATTTTCTGCGCCATTCCTTTACTTAGTTCTTCAACTTTTTTGTTCCACCAACTAAAGATATCTAATTTTTTAAACCAAAATTTTAGCTTTGCATTGGCTTCTTTATAAGGCATTCCCTTAAGTTGGGCTAGATATAGCACTTGTTCTCCAACTTTCATTTTTTTATAAAGACCTCTTTCTTCAGGCATGTACCCAATATATGAGATATGGTCTTTTTGCAGTTTTACTCCATCAAAAATAACCTCACCACTATCAGGAGCTGTGATTTGATTTATTATTCTCATTAGAGTAGTTTTTCCAGCTCCATTTGGACCTAATAATCCATAGATACTACCTTTGGGAACAGAGATGTTTACTTCACTTAGTGCAGTATAATCTCCATATCTTTTATCAACATTCTTTACAATAAGGAGATTATTTGCCATTTGATTAATTGAACATTTCTTTAACACGATCAAAGAATGATTTATCTTTGTGTGTTGGGTTTGGTTTAAAATTATCTGACTTCTTACAGTTTTCAAAAAATTTCTTTTCTTCTTTAGATAATTTTTGTGGTGTCCAAGTGTTTATGTGAATAAGCAAATCTCCATTTCCATATCCGTTAACTGAAGGTAGTCCCTTTCCTTTCAGACGTAAAATTTTTCCGCTTTGAATTCCTTCTTCAAGTTTGATTTTTACTTTTCCAGTTACAGTAGGAATTTCAACAGAAGCACCTAGTGCGGCATCAGCAAAACTAATGTAATGGTCAAAGTGCAGGTTTTGCCCATCACGAATCAATTTATCATGTTCTTCAATAGAAATTAAAACGATTAAGTCTCCATTTACTCCTTCAAAGGGAGCGGCATTTCCTTTGCCACTAACTTTTAATTGCATGCCATCTTCAACTCCTGCCGGTATTTTAATCTCTACCGTTTCAGTCTCTTTTATCATTCCGTTGGCATCTGTTCCTGATGGTCTGTTGTCTATGCTTTTACCGTTACCATTGCAGTTGGGACATGTGCTTTGAGTTTGCATTTGACCTAATATAGTATTACTCACTCTGGTTACTTGTCCGCTACCGTTACATGATTTACAACTAGTGAAGGTTACCCCATCACTGTTAACTAATCTACTAACTTTTATTTTTTTCTCAACACCCTGAGATACCTCTAAAAGATTCAGGGATAATCGGATTCTTAAGTTAGTTCCTTTCATTACCCTTCTACCTCTTCCTCCGCCACCAAAACCACCAAAACCACCGCCGCCAAAAATATCTCCAAATTGACTAAATATGTCATCCATATTCATGCCACCACCGGGCCCTCCTGCACTACCACCCATTCCAGCATGACCAAATTGATCATATCTTTGTTTCTTTTCAGCTGAACTTAACACATCATAAGCTTCAGCAGCCTCTTTAAACTTTTCTTCAGCTGTTGGATTATCTGGGTTTTTATCGGGGTGATACTTTACTGCCAGTGATCGATATGCTTTTTTAATTTCTTTTGCAGTTGCACTTTTGCTAACTCCAAGTATTTCGTAATAATCTCTTTTTGACATTTTTTATTTTTTATTTGCTACAACAACTTTTGCATACCTAAGTATCTTACTTCCCAAAAGGTATCCATTTTCAACAACATCAATAATCTTGCCTTCATCTTTTTTAGATGGTGCAGGAATATTTGATATTGCTTCGTGAAAATCAGTATCTAGTTCTTTTCCAATTGGATTCTCCATGGATTTTAGCCCCTTCTTTTCAAGTTCTGTTTTTAGTTGTTTGTAAATTAAAACCGGACCATCCTCTTCAGAGTAATTATTTGCTTTTATTGAGCGTTCAAAATTATCAAGAATTGGCAGAAGTATTGACATTATGTCTTTATTTGCTGTTGTAAAAAGCTCTAATTTCTCTTTAGCTGTTCTTTTTCTGAAATTTTCAAATTCAGCAAATAATCTTAAATTCTTCTCTTTTTCTTTAGATAATAAATCCTCATTAGACTCATTATTTTCGTCTTTAGAAGTGGTATTTTCTTCTGTTTTCGAATTTATTTTTTCTTCAATATTTTGTTCTTGAATTTTTGATTCTTTGCTTTTGCTAGTCTGTTTTTTTTTCTTGCTCATATTTTTATTTTTTACACTATAATTGTAGTGCAAATATTTTGCCACAGATTAAAAGAGGACAATTTGTCAGTTTATTTTTTTTGGTTTTCTAAGAAACGTTGAAGTGAAGGCCCTTTAAGGTCTTTTGCAATGATTATACCATTACCATTAATAATAACATTACTAGGAATTGATCTAATGCCGTATATATTTGATCCTTCAGATTGCCATCCACCTAAGTCAGATGTGTGATACTCCCAAAACAGTTGATCTTTGTTTATCGCCTTTACCCATGCATCTTTTTTATTATCTAATGACAGAGAATAGATTTCAAAACCACTTCCATTTTTAAACTTTGCTTTATTGTATTTTCTAAAAGCCTCGACAATATTAGGGTTTTCTCTTCTGCATGGTCCGCACCAACTTGCCCAAAAGTCTATAAGCACTAATTTCCCTCTTAGGCTTGATAGACTCATTTCCTTATTATTGGGATTTTTGTATGATAGCTCTGGTGCAATGTCTCCAATTTTAAGCCCTATTGAACTAGATTGTGAAAATGTAAAAAAAGGGAGAAACACTAGAAGGAATACTATTTTTTTCATTATTTTATTTTGATTTTTAATCTACTCTCGTAATTTGTGCCCCTATCGCATTCAATCGTTTATCGATATTTTGGTACCCTCTATCAATTTGTTCAACATTATGTATTGTGCTTTCTCCATCAGCAGCTAATGCGGCTAAAAGAAGTGAAACACCTGCTCTTATATCAGGAGAGGTCATAGTAGTAGATTTGAATTTAGATTGATGATTTAATCCTATAACAGTCGCTCTGTGTGGATCACATAAAATAATTTGTGCCCCCATATCAATTAACTTGTCAACAAAGAAGAGTCTAGATTCAAACATTTTTTGATGTATTAAAACACTTCCCTTAGCTTGAGAAGCGACAACTAGTACAATACTAAGTAAATCAGGAGTAAAACCAGGCCATGGGGCATCTGATATTGAAAGGATAGAGCCATCTATAAAGGATTGTATTTCATAATTTTCTTGAGAAGGCACATAGATATCATCTCCTTTCCTTTCTAATTTTATACCTAATTTTGAAAATACAGAGGGAATTACTCCTAATTCGTCGTAATTAACATTTTTAATTGTAATTTCTGATTTTGTAATTGCGGCTAACCCAATAAATGAGCCAATTTCAATCATGTCTGGTAGGATTTTATGCTTACATCCTGCTAAATATTTAACGCCATTTATCTTAATTAAATTTGAGCCAATACCAGAAATTTCTGCTCCCATAGAATTTAACATTTTACATAACTGTTGTAGATAAGGTTCGCATGCAGCGTTGTAAATAGTTGTTTCACCCTTTGCCATTACTGCAGTCATAATAATATTTGCTGTTCCAGTAACCGAAGCTTCATCTAAAAGCATGTAAGTGCCAACTAATTTATCAGCTTTAACTCTGTAGAATTCTTCTTTAGTATCATATACAAATTTTGCTCCAAGCTTTTCAAATCCAATAAAATGAGTATCGACTCTTCGCCTTCCAATTTTATCTCCTCCAGGTCTAGGGACGTATCCTTTTCCATATCTAGCAAGAAGAGGGCCTACAATCATAATAGAGCCTCGAATTCTACTACTTTTTTGCTTATAGTCTTCTGATGATAAATAATNNTAGATTCATTTATTCTTTTTACTACAACATTTAAATCTCTTAAAAGATCTATTAGAATGTTTACATCTCTAATGTCAGGAACATTTGCCATTATTACTTCTTCTGGAGTTAACAGAACTGCACATAGTACTTGTAAAGCTTCGTTTTTAGCTCCTTGCGGATGTAAATCTCCTTTAAGTTTTATCCCACCTTTTACTTTAAATGTAGTCATCTAGTTATGATGTTTGTAGTTTTTTCTATAATTTTTTTTCTTTGAATGACTCTTTTTATGATGGCTGTTTTTTTCTTGCCTTACTGAAGCAGATCTAATAAATTGAAAATCATCTGCTAAAAAAAGACCGTTATTTGAAAGTTGTTTTAAATGCATTCTTATAATGTTATTATCTACAGAGCTTTCATTAAATAGAATGTATGATTTTTTCATTTGGTTAGCAATCATTCCAGTCATTATTTCTTTTTCAAGACCCGTTTTTGACAAAGCTGATTCAATCATATTTGGAATAGTGCAACCATAGTATGAAAATTTTATTTTGTTGCCCGGGTATTTCATTTGTGATGGTTTCTCAGCTAATTTCTCTAATTCAGGTATAGGATATGGTGATTTTACATTTAATTTAAAATCTGACATTATATGAAGATGATCCCATAGTTTGTGAGTAAATTCTTTAACATCTCTCAAGTGAGGATTCATTTGTCCCATAAATGCAATAATAGCATCAACACATTCTTGCTGTTCTTTTTCATCTTTAATTGTTAAGGCATGATTGATCATGTTTTGAA
>ENA-UZWS01002832-UZWS01002832.1-metagenome-genome-assembly--contig:-Day-3-25m-contig-2832_pt1 | contig 10594 bp, 9 predicted proteins | sample MGYA00260343_ERZ794903 | MGnify/ENA metagenome assembly ERZ794903
ACACTCACCGGATTGTTTATCGACCGTGGACCCACGGTCCAAATTAGAAGCAAAAGTAACCGCGTAGATATCCTTAATGACAGGGATATACGGACCATCTACGACGGCCCACTTGCGGTACTTGTAAACCGCTTAAGCGCTTCAGCTTCGGAGATTTTTGCTGGCGCGATGCAAGACTACGAGCGCGGAGTCATCATTGGTAGTCAGACCTTCGGCAAAGGCACTGTGCAATCTCTTTTACCTATGAATCGTGGACAGTTAAAACTGACCCAAGCCAAGTTCTATCGGATTTCAGGTGAAAGCACACAACATAAGGGCATTATCCCGGACATCTCATTCCCCTCTAACTTTGACCTCGATTCCATCGGCGAAAGTACGCTGGATGGGCCGCTGCCTTGGGATCAGATATCCGCGACAAGCTTTCGTACAAAACAGATGATCGGCCCATTGGTTACGGAGCTAGATCGACTTCACAAAGCGCGGGTCACGGAAGACCCCGAATTCACGTATATGGCAGACGCTGCTGCCTATCGCAAGGTGAGGTCTCAGCAAACTGCCATTACGCTGAATGAAAGTAAGCGTCTTAAAGAAAAAGAAGATTCAGACACCTTCTGGCTAGCGCTAGAAAACACCAAGCGGCTTAAGCTGGGGTTGCCTGAAATAGATTCTCTCGATGAACTCCAAGGTGACAAGGAACCCGATGTCGCGGCAGTTGATGGCAGTGGTGCGACAGGCATTACGACCGATGCAGAGAGTGAAGATCTAGGAGAAGGAGATGCGGCACCTGGAGAAGTACAAGATTTGGTTGGTAACGAACTCGCCGGCGTTGTAGAAATGCCTAGCGCAACTGACCCCCCCGCTACGCTCAAGCAGGAAAATCCTGAGAACGAAGGTGCAGAACCCGGCATTGAGGACACAACAGAGGATGAAGAACCTGATGCCTTTTTAGTTGAGACGACCAATATTCTTCTGGACCTCATTAGCCTTGGAAAGCAAACCGCCGCTGAAAAGCAGGAACAACGGCAAATATAAACAACACGCCGAGTGCAAAGTAGCGCTCGTCGTNNCGTCGTTAGTGGAATGAGGCAATTTCATCTAGCTGTTTCTTGTCAATATCAGGGACCTCAGCATCCTCGGCAGGATAACCGACGACAAGCAGTAAGAATGGACGCTCCGAGCGCGGACGACCTAAGATTTCACTCAGAAAAGCCATCGGACTGGGTGTGTGCGTGAGGCTCGCTAGCCCAGCTTCGTGCAGCGCCGTAATCAGCATGCCTGTCGCGATGCCAACCGACTCAGTTGCGTAATAATGTTTTACCTTACCGCCGTCAGCCGTCTCGCCAAACCGCTGCTGAAAAATGGCTATTAAATAGGGCGCTGTTTCGAGAAAAGGTTTGTTTGCATCAGTTCCGAGCGGTGCCAAAGCATCGAGCCACTCTTGGGGTGCTTTCTCCTCGTAAAACAGTTTTTCTTCTTTCTCTGCCGCAACACGAATTTTCTTTTTGATAGCAGGATCCGAGACAACGGCAAAATGCCAAGGTTGCAAGTTTGCACCACTCACAGAGGTGCCTGCTGTGCGGAGGCAATTTTCAATTATTGCCCGTGGAACACTTTTTGCGGAAAATTCCCTTACCGTGCGTCTTGACTTCATTTGCTGATAAAATTCCGTCGAACGTTCGAGCATCTCAGCTTCCTTCCGATACTGAAAGTTAAGGGGAACCGAATCACTCGTCTTGCTCATAAAAACAACTCATTGAAGATCTATTTGCGACGAGTAAAAGAGTATCACGTAATGACAACCGGTATTCTATCTATGTAATATTCGCTACATGACATCAGGCACACCAAGCTCATCGCAGCAGCGTTAACAGCTGTCGCGGTGAATAAAATCACAACTCACNNGCCTTCTCTATGACCATTACCTGTATCGAAGATCTTAAAGAACTCTACAAAAAACGGGTGCCTAGGATGTTTTATGACTATGCCGAATCCGGTAGCTGGACCGAAAGCACCTTCAGGGATAACGAGGCCGCATTCAGCCGAATCAAATTGCGCCAAAAGATTCTGGTCGACATGGAGGGCAGGAATCTTTCGACAAAAATGATCGGCGAGGATGTGGCGATGCCTGTCGCGCTTGCGCCAACAGGGCTGACCGGTATGCAGTATCCGGACGGAGAAATACACGCGGCGCGAGCCGCTGAAACATTCGGCGTACCCTTTTGCCTTTCAACAATGAGTGTTTGCTCTATTGAGGACGTCGCTCAAAACACCACGCGTCCATTCTGGTTCCAGCTTTATGTGATGAAAGATAGAGATTACATCTCTCGATTAATCCAGCGCGCGAAAACTGCTGGTTGCTCCGCGCTTGTCCTGACGCTTGATCTGCAGATAATGGGACAGCGTCACAAAGACATCAAAAACGGTCTGTCGACACCACCAAAGCCAACCCTCACCAACCTCATCAACATTGCCACAAAACCTCGCTGGGCCATTGGGATGTTAGGTACTAAAAGACGAAACTTCGGCAATATCGTGGGCCATGTTAAGGGGCTCGACAACATGACCAACCTAGCACAGTGGACTGTCTCACAGTTTGATCCCACACTTGATTGGGACGATGTGCAATGGATCAAGGATCAATGGGGGGGCAAGCTCGTGCTCAAGGGCATTATGGATGCTGACGACGCTGAATTAGCTGTAAAGAGCGGTGCTGATGCACTTATTGTGTCAAATCATGGGGGCCGTCAACTTGATGGCGCTGCTGCTAGCCTCGATGTCTTACCGGAAATTGTCGACCGCGTGGGTGACGACATCGAAGTGTGGATGGACGGAGGGATAAGAAGTGGTCAAGACGTGATTAAAGCCACTGCACTCGGTGCCAAGGGCACGATGATTGGGCGCGCATTTCTCTACGGGCTTGGCGCGATGGGCGCGGAAGGTGTGACAAGGTGTCTGGAGGTGATATCAAACGAGCTTGACCTCACAATGGCATTTTGCGGCCTCAAAGATATTAACCTTGTCGACGAATCGATTATTTGGCGACCCAAAGGACCTTAATCTCTCAGTCAACAGATCACTAACAGTAGCGGTTCAAGTGATGTTCAAGTTCGTTTTGTGGTCTTAAAAAGTTACTTCCGCTGCTTCTCAATGACATCCCAGGCATGCTGGATGTCTTTGAATTTTTCTTCGGCAGCACTCGCAAGCTCAGGCGTCATGCCTTTCGATTGAATCCTGTCGGGGTGATATTCCATCGCTAGCTTTCGGTATTTTCGCTTAATGGTGGCAGTATCATCTTCCTCGTGACACCCGAGTATCTGGTAGCACTGGTTCACATCGTCGATCTGACCCTGCCCTGTGAAGCGACCCTTGATTTGTGCATATTGCGCGTCCAGCCCAAAAATATGGACCGCACTCTTGATCATGGCTTCTTCTGATGCGTGCAATTCGCCATCGGCATAAGCAACGACGAGCAGCAGATCGATAATCGAAACCAGCACGACTTCCGCGCGACCAAACTCATCATAAAACTGTTGCGCATAATCCTCGAACGCATCGTCAGCATCTTTTGCTGCGTTAAAGATATTTATCGCGAGTTTGCGTGCATCTTCAGGCAAACGTAGGTTATCCCGCATGATGCGATCAATAACATCGATTTCTTGCTGACTCACTTTACCGTCAGCTTTTGCTAACTTACCGAGCATGGAAAAAGTTGCAGCGAAATAAATACCCTGTTTATTTTCGAGACCGCTCAGAGTCCCGCTGCGACTATCAGCATCAAACGCCTGATGCCCAAGCGCCGCACCGAACACAGCCCCGATCGGTCCACCGAAAACAAAACCAAGACCACCACCGAGTATTTTTCCCATCCAACTCATTAGACTTCGCCACCTAATTGAAGCAGCAACTCTGCTGTTTTCGACTCCATTAATGCCGTGTCGGCTCTTGATTCAACATTCAGCCTAACAACCGGTTCGGTATTCGACATTCTGAGATTAAACCGCCAATCTTTGTAAGAAACACTCAGACCATCGGTGTGCTCAACGTCTAATGCATCCACTGCATACTTTTCTTCAATTTTATCAATGGCAGCTTGCGGGTTGATCAATCGACGATTGATCTCACCGCTGGCGGGGAACTTTTTCATGCGATCATTTACAAGCGATGAAAGCGTTGCGCGCTGCTGGGACATCAGACCAATAACAAGAAGCCACGGCACCATCCCGCTATCGCAATAGGCAAAATCCTTGAAGTAATGATGCGCACTCATCTCACCGCCGTAGGTTGCATCTTCTTCACGCATTCTTTCTTTGATGAACGCGTGACCTGTTTTGCTTTGAACAGCCTCTCCACCCTTGCTTGCAACAATATCTATTGTGTTCCAGGTTAACCTTGGGTCATGAACAATTTTTGCTGAGGCATCTTTTTCCAGAAATGATTCAGCTAATAACCCAACAATGTAGTACCCCTCAATGAATCGCCCGTTCTCATCAAAGAAGAAGCATCGATCGAAATCACCGTCCCATGCGATGCCTAAATCTGCATCATGGGCAGCGATCGCGTCAATTGTGGAGGCCCGGTTTTCAACGAGTAATGGATTAGGTACGCCATTTGGGAAATGCCCATTGGCATCATGATGTACCTTGATGAATTCAATTGGCAGAAATTTCTCAATCCTGTCAATCACAGCTCCCGCGCCGCCGTTACCGGCGTTAACAACCACCTTTAGTTTTGGCAACGTCGCGATATCAACATAACTGAGCAGTTGTGCAATATATGCCGACCTGTGATCCAATGACTCAAGCTTTCCACGGGTGACCACTGCATCAAAGTCATTCGCTTCAGCAAGCCGCTGAATTTCATGAAGCCCGGTATCTCCGCTGATAGGTTTGGAGGACTCCTTGACCAATTTCATGCCGTTGTAATCTTTTGGATTGTGGCTCGCAGTGACAACAATGCCACCATCCATATTGAAGTGAGAGGTGGCGAAGTAAATCTCCTCTGTCCCACACTCGCCAATATCAAAAACGTCTACGCCGCTATCCCTGAGTCCATTAATCACTGCCTCACTAATGGCTGGGCTAGAAAGCCGGATATCGTGGCCAACGACCACCTGCTTAGGTGTCAGAAACATGGCGTAAGCCCGGCCAATACGGTAGGCAATATCTTCGTTCAGTTCATCCGGAATGCGACCACGAATATCGTAAGCTTTAAAACAGGTAATTATCGACAAGGTTTGTATCTCTCTCTTTGTGTAAAACAGATGCCCCAGAGGGCAATTTAAGGCGGGCTCTATTCTAACACTCTATCTGACCCCGGGGGACAGGTCACCGGTTACGGAAAAGTATCGCGTGAAGGATATGGATTAAACAACCCACTACCCTAATCGAAATATCTTAAGATTTATTCCCAACTCAACGTCGAGTTTAGGTGTGAGCAACAAACGGCATTTCACTGCTTCATCTTCAAATTGCAGGACCTTTGATAAGGACTTTTGGTAAACGGCCAAACCAGAATCTGCCGCCTGATCTTGCGCCAGGCCGCGAGCCTGGGCCAGCACTTCGTCTAGGGAGTCAAACTTCTCAAGTAGTAATAACGCGGTCTTTTTCCCCACGCCGGGGACCCCCTTGATATTATTACCCGGGTCACCGCACAAGGACCAATAATCGATGAGTTGATTGTGTCTAAGCGCGTATTTCACCCTGACATCTGTGCTGGTTAAAAAATGCTGTTCAAAGTGGTGGTAAACCTCGATATGTTTATCCAGCAAGCTCAGGAAGCCTTTGTCAGTCGACAAAATAATTGCGTCTCCGCTACTGTTGGCAACGCCAGCTGCAAGGGTGGCAATCACATCATCAGCCTCATAACCGGCGACCTCTAGGCTCCTTACACCTGCCGTCTCGAAGGCACGCCGGAACCTATCGAGATTGCTAATCAGCACCTCAGGCGTCGGTTTCCTGCCGAATTTATAGTCGTCGTACAACATGTGGCGCCAGGTCATTTCATGGCTATCAAGAACAACCACCGCGTGAGACGGCCGGTGGGTATTCAGCGCTCGGGTGAGGGATCTAACACAACTTTCGATGCAATCATTGATTTCAGTGTCTTCCCGGTGATTCGCTTCATAAACACGTCGAATCAGATTGAAACCGTCAACAAGTAAAACCCTGATATTGGCCATACACGTTGTTCTCTTGTGTTAAAAATTAGTTTTGGACAGGCAGACTTGCCATGGACCATAGCATATCATTGAGGGCTAAGCGTTCATGTTCTCAGAACATTTCGGCGCAAAAAGGGCCGACACGACAGGATTCTGATGCGCAAAACTATTGAGTTAAAACCCAAAGCAGCCCGACGACTGGTACTAGACAGCCAGGGTCTATCGCGTGAAGCCAGTTTTGGTCGAGGCAAAAAAGCCGTAGCAGAAGCTATCCATCAATTGAGTTACGTGCAAATTGATACGATATCGGTGATTCAGCGCGCGCACCACCATGTNNCTGAACACCAGAATTCCGGGTTATCAGGAATCAATGCTCCACACACTGCAGGCTGAAGACAACAGCGTATTCGAATACTGGTCTCACGCTGCGGCCTATTTACCCATGCGAGATTTCAGATACTACCTCCCGATCATGCAGGGCTTCGCTGCGAACCGCCCCCGCGATAAAAAGTTAGTCAACGAAATTCTCAAAAGAATTCATACTGAGGGCGCATTGCAAGCCAGGGATTTCGAGCAACTTCCTGGTAAAAAATCCAACGGATGGTGGGACTGGAAACCCGCAAAGCACATGCTGGAAACTCTTTTTTTCTCTGGAGAACTCATGGTGAAGGAACGAAAGGGTTTCCAGAAAGTGTATGACCTCAGAGAACGGGTATTATCAGAACACGTCAACACAACACTACCCTCCGATGACGAATGGGCGCGCTATCACACAGTCATAATGCTGCGGGCGCTGGGAATAGGAACCGCGCGTGATATCGCCTATGCAAAATCCACAATCCGCAGACTCACCAGAAACAGTTTTAAACCAGATTATGCTCAGGCAATTCAGGACTTACTGGAAGAAGGCATCGTCCAAAATTGTCATGTTCAGGGTGAGGACTACTTGGTGCTCGCAGAATCACTGACTTCTATCCCCGCAAAAGTCGGTCGTGATCGAATCAAGTTCCTGTCACCATTTGATAATCTGGTGATTAACCGGTCGCGTACCCGGCGCCTGTTCAACTTTGACTATCTGATTGAGTGCTACGTGCCTGAGGCAAAACGCCGGTACGGCTACTTCACGCTGCCCCTCTTATGGGGAGACGAACTCATCGGTCGTATGGACAGCAAAGCCGATCGCAAAAACCGACAGTTAATCATAAAAAACCTGTTTCTGGAGCCCGGTGTCGCACCAACAGAATCTCTCGCGCGCGCACTTTTGAAAGGTATAAAGCAGTTCCAGTTCGATCAGGACTGCGACCACACAGTGGTTCAAGCATGCTCTTCCCCGCGACTACTCAAACGCCTGAAAGAAAAGGTACCTGCCTTTCAAAGATAGGACAACGATAGTGCCGGGCACTATCAGACCTGCTATCAGACCTGCCCGTTCTGCATTCATATTGGGTTAATTTAGCATTAAGAGAGAATTCAGGGTCGCTCGTGCAAAGTGTTTCTCAACCTCCAGAGGAGAAGCATGATGAGAATGACAGCGTTGCACGATTTAGTACGGTCTCAAATCAAGATGTTGGCAGGTCTGTTAATCGCCACGACATTATCTTTTAACGCAACCGCCGAGGAGTCAAAAAGACAACCACGACTAGACCAGGATATCTCGAGGGAGATACCCGAACGCCTTGATAGGCGCTCACATAAAAAACATGCTGCGCGAAACAATTTACCGTCACCGCGACATGACCGGGCGAAGGCACGCAGTAAAAAGCGGAATGTCGATGGGAGAGAAAGTCGTCAACCCGCGAGTAATGGCGAAAAAAGAAATCCCTCAGTGACAAGGTTCAAGTCGAACACCGACACTGACCAGACGCCAAATGCTGTGCAGATAAAGAAGAAAGTAAACAAACCAGAGTACCAAATCAGTCAACGGCAGCGGAAAACGCAGCGGCAACACAAACAAAATAAGCGCGACCGACCTTTTGCCTCAAACGACAAGCGCGATCATAGAAGCCAACATATCAAGCCACAAGACCATCATTCAAATCATGTTCGAAACAGAGACCATTATCGAGGTCACATCAAGCAAAGGCATGAGCGCAATCGCGCGAACAAAAGATGGGCTAAAAGAAGGTTTGCTGAACACCGGCGCTTTTACAATGCGCATTATGATAAATCGCGGCACAGCAACAGAAAGTGGAAGAGATATTGGCATAAGAAACACAGGGCATTTGGTCGCAGTTACTACCCGGCCACTGGCCTGATTTACAGCGACTACCTTCGTGCCAGCAGGCACAAGCACCAGCACCCAAGTGATTTTGTCTGGAAAAAGATCGATACCTTCTACACCCCAACCCACAGACATGGGTATGAAGGTGAGGAAATAATCATCGATATCAACAAGCGAGTTCGCTCTATTCAGCTGGAAGGAAGGAAACGTCGTGTGCTAATAGAAGCTGCCCACGTTGAATTTAGCGATGGCGATGTACGTCGAATACCCGAATTTGAGGGCATGCTCTACAACAACGATGAAATCAACTTCCACTTTCGTCATAGCCGATACGTTGTTGCTGTATATCTCGATGTTGCCTCAAATGATGGCAGAAAAGGCAAGGCGAGCCTCAGCGTTTTGAAGAACCGGTACAGGCACTAGTCTGATTTTTCGAACCGATGCCCCTAAACACCCCTCGCGAGCATTGCACCGAGGGGTAAGCAGGCCAGCCATGCTGATAACGGCAAGGATTAAATCTGACGTTTTCGACCTTCCCAATAAGGTGCCCTGACCACCTTGCGCTGAATTTTGCCAGAGGGCAAACGAGGCAGTTCGTCGACAATATCAATGGACCTCGGACACTTAAAGTGAGGTAAGTGATCACGACAAAAAGCGATGAGCTCCTGAACGACGGCGGCATTATCCTCGGTTGGACTTTTCAGCATCACAACTGACCTCACCTCCTCACCCCACTCCTCGCTGGGTATGCCAACGGTGCAAACATCACCCACCGCGGCGTGCTTCAGCAATACATCATCAGTTTCCTGAGGATAAATATTCACTCCACCAGAGATAATCGTCTCGGCATTACGGCCGGTTAAAAACAAATAACCGTCGTCATCAAAATAACCCATATCGCCCAGCGTGAAGTAGTCGCCGGCGTAACTGTTGTTGGTCTTGTCGTCATCTTTGAAATAGACAAATTTGACCGGTGGCGATCGAAAATAAATGGTGCCCACCTCCTCTACCGGGACCTCGTTGCCGTCATCATCAACGATTTTGTTATCTGCTTCTGCAGGCGCTTTACCGACACTTCCGGGCTTACTTAACCACTCCTCTGAGTCGATAAAAAAACCGCCGCCGCCTTCGGTCGCAGCGTAATATTCGTAAATTACCGGCCCTAACCAGTCAATCATTTCCTGCTTGGTATGAACCGGACAGGGTGCCGCACCATGGAGCACATAACGGATGCTTGAGAGATCATATTTTCCGCGTACATCATCGGGCAGCGCCAACAATCTATGGAACATTGTCGCAACCATATGAGTATGAGTAATACCGTGGGTTTCGATGAGATGCAGCGTCTCTTCTGCATCCCACTTATCCATTAACACCGTACCAACACCCGCAGCTAGCGGCAAAGTAATGTTAAACGTCAGGGGTGCCGCATGATAGGCAGGTCCGGTGCAAAGGACCAAGTCTTGCCCTGCTTGAAAACCGGCAGACTCCACTGTTCTTGTTGTCGTGGCCGCTACCGGTGATGGTGCTTTGCCCGGTAATTCTCGTTCCCGGTAAACGCCCTTGGGGCGTCCCGTGGTGCCAGAGGTGTATAACATCTGGCTGCCAATTTCTGGCGCCTCAATATTAGACGTGCTCTCACCAGCCAGCACATCATCGTAATTTTGGAACCCGCCGATCGAACCACCGACCGCCAGTGAAAGATTGAGTTGCGTCGCATTGTCTTTTAACGCCTCTACCGCAGGTTCCTGACACCGGATGTCCGCAATAAACGCTTTCGCCCCGCTGTTGGTCACAATATACGAGGCATTGTCCCCGGTCAGATGCCAGTTAATAGGCGTGATTCGCAAACCGGTGCGCATACAGGCGTAATAGACTTCGACAAATTCCGGTCGGTTAGTCAGCAGCATGGCAACTCCGTCATCCGGTTTTAGTCCTGCATTACGGAGTACACGGGCGAGTTGGTTAACTCTGGCATTCAGCTCAGCAAATGTCCTTTCACCATAATTTGATACCACTGCCTTGGTTTCTGGTCTCTCCTGCGCATGGTAGGCTGTGATCATGCCAGTCGCAGCCGCCCCTGCCAGTTCCAGTTTGTTCTTTTCACTCACCCTCATATCCCCTCGTATTATTTTCTTGCTTTATAAATGCACTCGCATTGATATTCTGACGTCGAGATTGCATTAACTTAACGAGAGACGCAAGTAAGCTCGGAT
>ENA-UZWS01001277-UZWS01001277.1-metagenome-genome-assembly--contig:-Day-3-25m-contig-1277_pt1 | contig 10503 bp, 10 predicted proteins | sample MGYA00260343_ERZ794903 | MGnify/ENA metagenome assembly ERZ794903
CAAAACTTAAGGAACTTTAAAATGGCAATATTTAACATCTCCCACTCCGAGGATGGCAAAAAATTATTAAGTTTAAAAAGTCCTGTTGATTTATCAGATATTGACACTTATGAGTGCACCAGTGCTGGTAAGATTTCAACCATTATGTCTCAAGCAAAAATTGCCCAAGCTTCATGGAAAAAAACAACGCTGAAGGAGCGAGTTGCATTAATGCATAGAGTTGCAGACGTGGTCATTCAGCAGCAAGAAAAAATTATGGATGTTGTTATGAGGGAAACAGGAAAACCTCAGCAAGAAGCTATGTCAATGGAAGTTTTCTCTGCAGTAGACTCTTTAGTTTTTTATGCAAAAAGAGCTGAGAAATGGTTAGCTGATAAAAAAATTAAAATGCATGGGCCTATGCGATTCCTTAAAAAAACAATTATTACTTATAAGCCTAGAGGAGTTGTAGCAGTTATCACCCCATGGAATGGACCCTTTATCCTTTCTATTAATCCAGTTATTCAGGCAGTTTTGTGTGGAAATAGTGTCGTGGTAAAGCCGTCTGAAGTTACTCCTATGTCAGGAGCTTTGGTTGAAGAAATCTTTGCTTTAGCCGAAGCGCCTCAGCACCTTGTGCAAACAGTTATTGGTGATGGTGAAACAGGTGCTGAGTTAATTGATCAAGTGCCAGACAAAATTTCATTTACTGGAAGCGTTGCGACTGGTAAAAAAATAGCAGCTAAGTGTGGAGAAATGCTTATTCCTTATAGCTTAGAGCTTGGTGGCAAGGACGCAATGATTGTATGTTCTGATGCTGATGTAAAAGATGCAGCTAGCGGAGCTGTGGTGGGCTCTTGTATGAATGCGGGCCAGTATTGTTGCGGTACTGAAAGAATTTATGTGATGGATGATATCTATGATGAATTTGTTGCCGAGGTTGTTTCAATCACTGAATCTTTAATTCAATCGAATGATTGTAAAGGAGACGTAGGTCCAACTTTTTGGGATAAGCAAGTGGATATTATCGAGACCCATGTTAAAGATGCCATTGATAGAGGAGCTAAAGTCTTGGTTGGCGGAAAACGCAATCCATCATTCAATGGACTCTATTTTGAGCCTACTGTTTTAGTAGAAGTAACGCATGAGATGAAAATTATGAAAGACGAGACTTTTGGACCCATCATCTCAATCATGAAAGTCAGCTCTGAAGAAGAAGCGTTGATGCTTGCAAATCAATCTCATTATGGCCTAAATGGTAATGTGTGGACTAAAGATTTAGTCAAAGGTCAGGCTTTAGCAAAATCAATTGAGACAGGGGCATGCTCTGTAAACGATATGGCAATGAGCTATGGGGTCAACGAAGTTCCATTTGGTGGCGTCAAAGAAAGTGGGCTTGGTGTGGTAAATGGAAAAGAGGGCTTATTAGCATATGCCCATCCAATGCCAATTATCATAGGTAAAAAGTCAGCATCAGCTTATCCATATACAGATAAATCATTTAAGCAGTTACAAGGCGCTTTAAAAATTTTTTGGGGAAACAGGCTGGTAAGGAAGCTATTTGGCTAGATCGACCTCAAAGTTCCACGTTCTCAACCTCAACTTCTATATTAATATTAATATTTTCTAATAATTCAGAAACTTCATTTTTTGCGTCTTGAAGCTCAGTTTTAATTTCATCAATTTCTTCGTCAGTAAGGTTTTCTTCACCAAAGGTTTTAACTGCATCAGTTACCTCAGAAACAATTGATTGCACATTAAGCCCAGACAAGTCATCTGAATTTATTTTTATAATAATTTTTTTATCATCATCATCAGACTTAAATTCTAAAACATCATGACCTTCAAGCTCATGAAGATTTATTTTTTTTCCGGATTTTTCTCTCCAATTAGAATTTTTAGAATCTTTTATCATGATATGTTTTTGCATCATTCTATGATTTGGTTTTGGCCCTATATAGTCATCTATCACAATTGCAAAACCGATAATGCTTCCAAGAATTAAAGCCTGTATATATTTCTCATTCATCGCGCTCTCCCTTAATTAATTAAGTGCTAGTAAGATAGACTTAATATTATAAAAATAGTTCATTATTTTGGTTTTGCTACGTCCAAATAAACTGGTTTCTCTCCACCGCCATGAACATCAAGAGCCGCTCCTGTAATCCAGTCAGCTAAATCAGAAGAAAAGAATATACATGCATTGGCTATGTCTTTGGGCCTACCCATCCTTTTCATTGGTATTGTTTTGGCAACTTTATTAATTTCTTTTTTGCTGCCGTAATGAAGCATTGAGTTTTCAGTTTCTATATACCCAACAATGATTGAGTTCACTTTAATTTTTGGCGCCCATTCAACTGCCAATGTTTTAGTTAGATTAATAAGTCCACCTTTGGCAGCACCATAAGCCGCGCTGCCAGGCGTTGGTCTTGTTGCCGTAACACTAGAAATATTAATAATATTTGAAATAGTTTTTTGCCTCATCATAATCTTTGCAAATCTTTGGCTAACATTTAGTGGGGCAGATAGATTTAGATCTATGATTGCTTCATGAAATTTATTTGAAGCCGTTAAAGCATTGACCATAGGGGCACCGCCAGCATTATTAATCAATATATCAACAGATCTATATTCCTTTTTTATTATATGAACTGCTGAATCTAAGGATTGAATGTTTCTAATGTCGCATTCTATAAACCTAGCTTTATTACCCCTAGCTTTAATAACTCTATTAGGTTTTTGTCTTGCAAGTACTATTACATTGGCTTCATGTCTGAGAAAAGTCTTTGCTATCTCAGCTCCAATACCTTTTGTGCCACCCGTTACCACAACTGATTTATTTTTTAGATTTATCATAAATTTATTATCCAAAGTCACATAACCTAGATTTTATTATAGAGCATGAATGCTTAAAAAATATTGACAAATATTATCGCAATGATGCTCATTGAATCATTCATTAGTTTGTATAATCTTGTTAAAATTTAAAATTCATCAACTAGGAGAAATATAATGAAAATAGCAATTCTTGGAGGTACCGGCTCTTTAGGTAAAGGCTTGGCTTCCAGGTGGGTTAGATCTGGTCATGATGTCTTAATTGGAAGTCGTGAATTAGAGAAAGGCAAAGAAGTTGCAATCTCACTAGGCCTTAGTGAATCTGCCGGAATGCTAAACATTGATGCAGCCCAATCTTGTGAGATAGCATGTTTGACAGTTCCATTTGCGCATCAAGAAGCAACTTTATTAAGTATTGGCAATTCTTTAAATACAAAAATAATGATTGATGCAACCGTTCCGCTCATGCCTCCAAAGGTTATGAGAGTCCAGTTACCTGAAGATGGATCCGCAGCGCTAAAAGCTCAATCTATTTTAGGGGAAGGTGTAACAGTAATTTCTGCTTTTCAAAATATCTCAGCTGAATTATTGCAAACAGATAAGGAGATTGATTGCGACGTCTTGGTTACAGGTGATTTATTGGATGCTAGAAACACCGTGATTGGTTTAGTACAAGATGCCGGTTTAACAGGATGGCATGCTGGTCCATTGTGTAATTCCGTTGCTGCTGAAGCGTTAACCTCGATACTGATAGCGATTAATAAAAAGCATTCGCTGGCTCATTCAGGTATAAAGATTACAGGTCATTAGAGAGACTCACTATTAATTCTATTCATCTACATGCTTTAGAAACATTGCCTTTGATAGAGCCTGGGCAGGATATATCTGCTGAAATAATAAAATCTATTCAGCAGGAATCTATTGATGTAGAAGATGGAGATATTTTTGCTATAGCTCAAAAAATTATTTCTAAATCTGAAAATAGATATTTAGATATTTCAAATTTAGAGCCTTCCAATGAAGCATGCGAATTATCTAAAAAAATAAATAAAAACCCGAAATTTATACAGGCTGTGCTTAATGAATCAAAGCAAATTGTGAGATATAGAATGGGAGTTTTAATAGTTGAGCATAAGCTTGGTTTTATTCATGCAAATGCTGGTATAGATAGGTCAAACATCGATCAAAAAAAAGATATTGTTTTATTGCTGCCTGAGGATCCTGATGGCTCAGCTAAAAAACTATCTCTAGCTTTATCAAATCATTATAAAAAAAATATATCAGTCATAGTGACCGATACAATGGGTAGGCCATTTAGAAATGGAATTGTTGGATTTACAATTGGTAGCCATAACATTGAATGCATTGTCGATGAGCGAGGGAACCAAGACTTGTATGGCAATGAGTTGAAGGTAACTCAAATTGGTATAGCTGATGAGTTGGCAGCTTCAGCATCTCTGTTAATGGGTCAAGCAGCTCAAAAAAAACCTGTTGTAATTATAAAAGGGTATAAATTCCAATCAAATTTAGAGGCCAACGCATCTGAGCTCATTCGCAGCGAAAGCGAGGATTTGTTCAGGTGAAAAATTACCTTTTGTTGTGTGGGGGAGTCGGAGGCGCAAAACTTGCTTTAGGTTTTAAGGAAATACTTTCCCCTGATAACTTAGGAATAGTGGTAAATACAGGAGATGATTTTACTCATCTTAATCTGAGGATTTGCCCTGATTTAGATACAGTCATGTATACGCTGTCTGGTGAGTCAGATGTCTCAAAGGGTTGGGGCCGCAAAAATGAAACTTGGAATATGCTTTCAGCATTATCTGAGCTTGATGGTGACACTTGGTTTCAGCTTGGAGACAAAGACCTCGCTACACATATTCATCGAACTAAATTAATGCAGTCTGGCTATTCATTATCAGAGGCAACTTCGATTTTATCTAAATTATTTAATCTACCTGATTTTATATACCCTATGAGCAACGAACCGGTTGAAACATATATACAAACAAAAAATAGATTGTTGTCATTTCAAGAGTATTTCGTAAAGTTGCAATGTGACCCTCCTGTTACAGATTTTGTCTTTAAAGGTTTAGATCAGGCAGAATTTAATAGCTCAATAGATCTTGATGCCTTTGAAGAGATAATTATCTGTCCATCTAATCCATTTGTAAGTATTAACCCAATGCTTCAACTTAATACACTTCAGCAACACTTAACAAAGTTTCCAGAGAAAGTAACTGTTATAAGCCCCATTGTTAACTCAAACTGCTTAAAAGGCCCAACTGCAAAAATGATGACTGAGTTAGGTCAAGAGATCAATGTTAGGAGCATTGCTACATTTTACAAAGATTATTCAAAAAGAATATTTATTGATTCATCTGACGAAAATGAGTCTATGCCAATGGCCGAAATGGGTTTCGAGGTTTGTCATTCAAATTTAGTCATGAATAACTTTCAATCAAAAGTTGACCTTGCACAGGCAATAGTTGATCACCTAGAGCGACATTAGAATGGGTATCTCTGCCTTTATACCTGTAAAAAAGTTTTCAGATTCTAAGGCTAGATTAAAATCCATACTTAATCCTAAAGAGAGGGAGCAATTAGCCTCCAAGATGGCTAAAAAATCTATCAATGCATTAAAAGATTCCAATATATTTGATTCAATCACTTTGGTGACCAATGATCCTGATTTACATATCGAAGGCACTGAATCATTTTTATCAGATTCTCCACTAAATAAATGTTTGGATGAAGCCATTCAATTTTCTAAGCCTCAAGATATTATATTTATAATGCATGCAGATTTGCCTACCATTAACATGTTAGATCTGCAAAAATTTAAAAGCAGCTTCAACAATGATGTGATTAATATCGTTTCAGATACACAAGAAAAAGGTACAAATTGTTTAATGTTTCATTCATCTATGGGCTTCGACTTAAAATTTGGCATTGATAGCTACCAGTTATTTCTTGATGAATTCAGCTCCAATAATTATGCATATCAAAATATAAAAATTGCTGCCTTAAAAGATGATCTTGACTCCGAGGAAGATTACTTCAAACTAATTAAATACGTTAAGGGTTAGAAATTTGAAAATTCAAGAACAATCTAATTTACCACTCAAAAATTTGATTTCTACTCAAAATATTGATGTTTGTGATTTAGAAAAACTATCTAACATTGCCTTATCTCAAAACTTAATGGATGCAGCCTACGCAAAAAAAGTTTCTTATTACCGCGATCAAGTAACTTACTCACCTAAGGTATTTATTCCCCTAACATTTTTGTGCAGAGATGTTTGCCACTATTGCACCTTTGCTCAAACTCCTAAAAAAGTTAAATCCCCTTATTTGTCGATAGAGGAAGTCATTTCTATTGCCAAAGAAGGTGAGGTGCAAGGTTGCCATGAGGCCTTGTTCACGTTGGGTGATAAGCCTGAACTAAGATACAAAGCAGCAAGAGATGCTTTAAAATTGATGGGGTATAAAACTACTAATGAATATTTAGGCGCATGTGCAAAAGCTGTTCTCGATAATACATCCTTAATGCCTCACCTTAATTCTGGTTGCCTCACAAAAGATGAAATTACCTCACTCAAACCTCTAAGTGGCTCAATGGGCCTTATGGTTGAATCTTTATCAAGCAAACTGACTGAAAAAGGTCAGCCTCATCATGGATCACCAGACAAGGATCCTGAGTTTAGAATCAAAACTCTTATTGAGGCGGGCAAGCAAAAAGTTCCTTTTACAACTGGAATATTGATTGGAATAGGTGAGACAAGGCTCGAGAGACTTGAATCGCTTTTTGAAATTGCAGAGTTGCATAAAAAATATGACCATATCCAAGAAGTAATAGTTCAAAACTTTAAGCCAAAATCTAATACCTTAATGGCACATTCACCCGAGCCATCATTTGACGAATTATTATGGACCATTGCAATGGCTAGATTGATATTGCCAGCTGATATTAGCCTTCAAGTTCCCCCAAATTTAAACTTAAAATACTTAGATCGTTTATTTACATCAGGCATTAATGATTTAGGAGGCATATCTCCAGTTACCAAAGATTATGTGAACCCTGAAGCTCCATGGCCAGAAATTCAAAACCTTGCAAAAATTGCATTTAAATCCAATCAATCATTAAAGTCCCGCGCTACTTTGTATCCAAAATATTTCTCTGCCCTGAGTGAGTTTTCTTCCAGAGAGATTGCATCAAAGCTTTTGGATAAAGTCGATGCGCAGTTTTTAATTCGTTCTGATAATTGGCAATCTGGAATTAGCACTGAAATTCCTCAGATTAATTTTGGTATTTTCTGCTCAGATATCAAACAACAAATTCAACAAGTTGAAATTAACCCATCCATTGAGTCAATCCAAAGGCTTTTAGAATCATCGGATGGAGATTTTCAATACATTATTGATAGGGCTAATGAGATAAAAGTTAATACCCATGGCTCGGATGTAAGTTTTGTGGTCAATCGAAATATTAATTACACCAATATTTGTTCGTTTAGCTGTAACTTTTGTGCTTTCTCAAAAGGTAGAGGGCATGATGATCTCAGGGGCAAGCCTTATAATATTTCTCATACAGAAATAATTCGGCGGACAGAAGAAGCGATTCAGAGGGGTGCAACTGAAGTATGCTTGCAAGGTGGAATTCATCCTAATTATTCAGGTCAAACTTATATTGATATTGTTAAAGCTATAAGGTCCTCATCCCAAACCATCCACATTCATGCATTTTCACCGCTTGAAATTGACCATGGCAGAAAAACACTTGGCATCTCAACTTATGAATTTTTATTTGAATTAAAAAAAGCTGGTTTAAATTCACTTCCAGGTACAGCTGCTGAAATTTTGCATGATGATGTAAGAGCTGTAATTTGCCCTGATAAACTTAGTTCAAATGAATGGCTTGAGATTATCAAAACTGCCCATGAGGTTGGTTTACCTACAACTTCAACAATGATGTTTGGGCATGTTGAAAATATGTCACATGTTGCAGACCACTTATTAAAACTTCTTCAGCTTCAATCTGAAACAAATGGAATTACCGAGTTTGTTCCATTGCCATTTGTTGCCGAGGAGGCACCAATCTATCGAAGAGGTATGGCTAGGCCTGGCCCCACCTTCAAAGAAACCATTCTTGTGCATGCTGTATCTAGAATACTCTTCAATAATTCAATAGATAATATTCAGGGATCTTGGGTAAAAATGGGTCTTCCAGGTCTGAAATTTCTTTTATCATCGGGGATTAATGATGTTGGCGGGATTTTAATGAATGAAAGTATTACTAAATCCGCAGGCGCTTCATTTGGCCAGGAATTAAGTTTAAAAAATGTTCGTGAGGTAACAGATGAGCTTGAGCTTAACCTTGTTCAGCGAAATACTTTGTATCATCCGATCAATAGAACTCATGATATAAAAAATCTTATCCAATCCCAAACCATTCCCTTGCTTCCAATTAAAAATGAATATCACAAACCTATCAAGACCCTTATAAATTATGAAAACTAAACTACAACATCTTTCAGTAATACTTATTGGATACATTGGCTGCATATATTCTATGCTACTTACCTGGGATCTAATCTCTAATTTTTCGTTGGTTTACAAAGTTTTAATCTGTCATATAGAAGCAACAATATTTATATATATTCTTAGTGTCATATTTAAAAATTCTAGTTGGTACGATGCCTTTTGGTCTGTAATTCCTGTTGTTTTAACATTAATGTGTTGGTCAGATATTGCTGCAGCTGGAGATCTTCAGAGAGCATTTTTAATGCATGCTTGTCTTCTTTTTTGGGCTATTAGATTAACCTATAACTGGATGCGGTCATGGGATGGTTTTTCCCATGAAGATTGGCGCTACATCATGATGAAAGGCAAAACTAAAAATAAATTTCAATATTTTGTAGTCGACTTTGGTTCAATTCATCTAATTCCAACAATCTGTGTTTACATGGCATTACTTCCAATGATTCATGCCTTGGCATATGCTGGTGAGTCTTTGAATTCTCTGGATCTTTTAGCAACCCTGTTGGCTATTTCTGCTGTAATCATTCAAATGATCTCTGATCAACAAATGTATAATTTTAGGCAAAACTTAATTGATCCAAAAACTATGCAATCTGGTTTATGGTTTTATTCACGCCATCCAAACTATTTTGGAGAGGTGCTTTTCTGGTTTAGTTTATTTGTTTTTGCTCTCGCATCGAACATTGCTTTGATCTGGTTGTTAATAGGACCAATCATTATGTATGCTTTAATTGCTATTGCATCTGTTTCAATGATGGATAAACGTTCATTGGAAAGAAGACCAGATTTTAAATATTACATGGAATCAACACCTGCAATCTTTATTAACTTTTTAAAAAAAAGGTAACTTATGAAAAACTTATTAATCATTCTCTCTTTATTATTAATCGTGAGCCCAGTTTCAGCTGATGCATTAAAAAATCAATTGGAGCGAGACCTTCAAGGAGTAATGACCAAGGTGGTTGATTGGAGGCATCATTTTCATGAAAATCCAGAATTATCTAACAGAGAATTCAAGACTCAAGAATCTATAGTTAATGCTTTACTAGAAATGGGTTTAGAGCCTAATACAGATTATGGTATTACTGGTGTGACAGCCTTTATCAGAGGACAGAATCCAGGGCCTTTAATAGCTTTAAGAGCTGACATTGATGGGCTGCCCGTAACTGAGAAATTGAATTTACCTTTTTCATCTAAGGTAAAAACAACATATCAGGGTAATGAGGTTGGGGTAATGCATGCATGCGGTCATGATGCGCATATTGCAGTATTGCTTGGTGCTGCCAGTTTCCTATCAAGAAATACTGATAAATTGAATGGAGATATATTGCTTATATTTCAGCCAGCTGAAGAAGGGGCGCCAGAAGGGGAAGAGGGCGGCGCTGAGTTAATGCTCAAAGAAGGAATTTTTGATGCTGAGAAACCAGATGCTATTTTTGGAATGCATGTTTCTAATGCTAAACATGGTCAAATTTGGACAAAACCTGGTCCATTCATGGCCTCTGCAGAAGCATATAGAATCACCATTGAAGGAAAGCAAACCCATGGGTCTCGTCCATGGAATGGGGTTGACCCGATTGTTGTTGCTGCTGATGTTGTTTCCTCCATGCAAACCATAGTGAGCAGAAGGCTAAATCTTCTAGAAAGTCAGGCTGTTGTTACTGTTGGCATTATGAAGGCTGGTACAAGAAATAATATTATTCCATCATCCGCTTTTCTTGAAGGAACCATAAGAACCTTCGAAGATGCATATGCAGATCAAATTCGAGATGAGATTAAATTAATCTCCGAGAGTATTGCAGCCGCTCATCACGCAAAAGCAAAAGTTGAGTTTAAGGTTTATGGAGGTTATCCAGTAACCGTTAATGATGAGAAATTAGTTAGCATGCTTTCTTCTTCTTTGTCAGAAGCTTCAAATGGCGATTATTATGAGGCTAAGGTACCGCGAACAGGTGCCGAAGATTTTTCATTTTTTGCTCAACAAGTTCCAGGATTATTCTTCTACTTAGGTGTAAATGCACCCAGTGTTGAGGAGAGCCCGACAAACCATTCCCCATATTTCTACGTAGATGATAATTCTTTGACCAATGGTGTTAAGGCTTTTGTGAATCTTGTTGAGGATTACTCAAGGCAATACAACAGCAATTGATC
>ENA-UZWS01011111-UZWS01011111.1-metagenome-genome-assembly--contig:-Day-3-25m-contig-11111_pt1 | contig 10478 bp, 8 predicted proteins | sample MGYA00260343_ERZ794903 | MGnify/ENA metagenome assembly ERZ794903
ATTTTTTCATTCGCATTAATTGTAATTGAAGCGTTTTGACCATACGAAAAGCAAACAAAAACAAGCGTAAAAACAAAGCAAGAAAGGGTTCTATTGTGAGATTTCAGTTTCATAAAAAATATATTAATGCAAATGTAAATTTAATTAACTAAAAATAAAGCAACTTTATTATTTAGAACTATTATAAATTACACATTAACACTTTGTTTGTATTTCAAAAATTGACTTTTATACCTTATTTTTGCTGCGTTATTTAAGGTAGCTAGGCCCCTTATTCCTTATTGCTTTGAAAATGAACTAACTACAATCTTGGAATTGAAAAAAAAATTAAACATTAGCATGAAAAAGATGAATTACCAAAATTTATCATCAAAATTATCACTTCTGTTGTTAGCATTTGTGTTAGCGTTTTCAACTAACATTTTAGCACAAGAAACAGGTGATGCAATAGCTGGGGAAGCGCTTTATAAATCAAATTGTGCTGCTTGCCATAAACTAGATAAAAAAGGAGTAGGTCCAGCTTTAAGAAATGTAGCTGAAAAATACGAAAGAGATTGGCTTTATAAATGGATTAGTAATAGCCAGGGATTAATTAAGTCAGGTGATTCAAAAGCCGTTGCCTTATTTGCTGAATACAACAATTCAGTGATGACATCATTTCCAGGTTTATCAAATACTGATATTGATAATATTCTTGCTTACACTAGCCTTCCAAAGCCAGAACCTAAAATTGCTGTAGCTCCAGTTACCGCTTCAAATAATGATGATGGAAATCTACAAAATATAATTCTTGCAGTATTGGTTTTAATTTTGTTGTTATTGGTCACAATGTTCTATCTAGTAGCCAAGTCTTTGACAAAACTATCTCAAGCAAATGGAGTTGAACAAAAGACAGAATCCAAAAAGCCTTTATGGAAAGTGTTTGCGCAGAATCAGTTTTTAATGCTTGTTTCTGCGATCTTGTTTTTGCTGGTAGCTGCTTATTTTATGTTTGGTTTTTTCATGCAAATAGGAATAGACCAGGGTTATGCTCCGGTTCAACCAATCCACTATTCACATAAAATACACGCGGGGGCAAACAAAATAGATTGTAAGTATTGTCATTCTTCTGCTAGAGTAAGTAAAAAGTCAGGGATACCATCTCTAAACGTATGTATGAATTGTCATAAAAATATTTCTGAGTACAACGGAGAAGAAGATTTAGCAAATGGTTATACCAAAGAGTTTTATACAAAAGAAATTGCAAAATTATATGATGCCGTTGGATGGGATGATGCTGATCAAAGTTACACTGGTGAAGAAAAACCAGTTAAATGGATTCAGATACACAACCTTCCGGATTTTGTTTATTTTAACCACTCACAACATGTTAATGTAGCAGGTGTTGAATGTCAAACATGTCACGGGCCAGTTGAGGAAATGGAGATAATGTATCAACATTCTCCACTAACCATGGGGTGGTGTATTGATTGTCATCGAGAGACAAATGTCGATTTGGAAAATAACGACTACTATGAAAAAATTCATGAAGAGCTTTCGAAAAAATACAATGTAGAAAAATTAACTGCTGCAGAGTTAGGTGGATTAGAATGTGGGAAATGCCACTATTAAAAAATGAAACGACGTGCCTATTAATAGGTATGTCATTAAATTAATTATATAAATGTCATTAAACAAGAAATACTGGAAAAGTGTTGAAGAACTGGACGAAAATAGTTCTATTGTTAAGGCGCTTCAACAAAACGAATTCGTTGAGGAAATTCCAGTTGATAAATTTTTAGGAGACAAAGAAACATTAGAAACTTCTTCAACATCTCGTAGAGATTTTCTAAAATATGTTGGTTTTTCAACAGCTGCTGCATCGTTAGCCGCATGTGAAGGACCCATTAAAAAGTCAATTCCTTATGTTGTATTGCCAGATGAAATTATTCCTGGAATAGCAAATTATTATGCGACAACAATTGCTGATGGGTTTGATTTTGCCAATATATTAGTAAAAACTAGAGAGGGTAGACCCATAAAAATAGAACGTAATAGACTTGAACAAAGTTTTGGAAGTGTAAATGCAAGAGTGCACGCTTCGGTTCTATCCCTGTATGATGTTAACAGGTTGCAAACACCTTTAATTTCGAATGAAACAGCAACTTGGGAAGATTTTGATTCGGCCTTAGAAAATAAATTAAATGCCTTAAAAGAAGAGAAAATAGTTCTTCTAACACAGACGTTTGCTAGTCCTTCTACCTCAAAATTAATAAAGAAATTTACTTCGAAGTATCCAAATATTAGTCATGTTATATATGATACGGTATCGTCATCAGAAGCTTTAGACGCATTCCAAAGTAAATATGGTGTTAGAGCTCTAGCTGATTTCGATTTTTCAAAAGCGAAAGTAATTGTTTCTGTTGGTGCTGATTTCTTAGGAGATTGGCAAGGAGGAGGCTTTGATTCTTCTTACGCAAAAGGACGTATTCCAAGTGAAGGAAAAATGTCTCAACATTTCCAGTTTGAAGCAAATATGTCTTTGACTGGAGCTAATTCTGATATACGAATACCAACAACCCCCTCACAGCAAAAACAAGTTGTAAAAGCGCTTACAGGTGGGAGTACCTCTGGGCTTCCAGAATCTGTTGTTGCAGCGATATCAAGTGCAAAAGCAGCTTTACAAAAAGCTGGAGATAAAGGGGTACTTATTACTGGTTTACCTGATGTAACAGCTCAATCCAGTGTGCTTTCATACAATGAAAGTGTTTCAAGTGTTGTGATGAGTGCAGAAAAACCAAAACTGATTCGAAAAGGGAATAGTAGAGAAGTTACAAATGTTATTAATGATGTTATAAATGGGGATGTTAAAGGATTAATCTCTGTGGGTGTAGATCCTGTATATTCATTTCCAAATAATTTAGCATTCACTGAGGCTTATAAACGTTTAGCACTTACGGCATCTTTTTCTTTTAAGAAAGACGCTACAGCATCCTTATCTCAATTAGTTGCAGCTACTCCGCACTACTTAGAGTCTTGGGGAGATACTCAACTTAAAAAAGGAACATTCGGGTTAATGCAACCAACAATTAAGCCTTTGTTTGATACAAGACAGTTTCAAGACAGCCTATTAAAATTATTAGGGGTAGAAAAATCATACTATGACTTTATAAAAGAAACCTGGAAGGAATCAATTTTAGAAAGTGCTAGTTGGAATAACGCTTTACATGACGGGGTGTTTTTGAGTGATGTTGAAATTGATAACGATGAGATCACTTCAGGGGCTGAATTTATATCGTCGAACAAATCAATAGATACAAGTCTTCAAGAAGGAGGTTTAGAATTAACCTTGTATACCAAGATTTCAATGGGTGATGGCCAACAAGCAAACAATCCATGGTTACAAGAAATGCCAGATCCAATAACAAGAGCCTCGTGGGACAATTATTTAACGGTTTCTGCAGCTGATGCTTCAGAAATGGGCTTAGAAAATAAAAATGTTGCAGATGGAGGTTTAAACGGTAGTTACGTAAATGTTTCAGTTGGTGATGTAACTATTGAAAATATTCCTGTTATTATCCAGCCTGGACAAGCAAAAGGTTCAGTAGGTCTAGCTTTAGGATACGGTAAAACAGCATCAATTCAATTTGAAATGCAGACGGGTGTAAATGCATATCATCTTTATAATAATTTTTCTTCTATCCAAAATGTTACCGTTGAAAAGGTATCCGGTGAGCATGAATTTGCTTGTGTACAGCTGCACAACACTATGATGGGTAGAGATATTATCCGAGAAACTTCCTTAGAAGTTTTTAATACAAAAGATTCAAATACATGGAATCCTGTTCCTGTAGTTTCAAAAGATCATGAAGAAATTTCAGTAAACGATCCAGGAGCAGATTTATGGACTTCATTTGATAGAACAATTGGTCACCATTTCAATCTTTCTATAGATTTAAATGCTTGTACAGGTTGTGGAGCTTGTGTAATTGCTTGTCATGCAGAAAATAATGTTCCTGTGGTGGGAAAAAAAGAAGTGCGTAAAAGTCGTGATATGCATTGGCTTCGTATTGATAGATATTATTCAAGTGAAGATACTTTTGAAAGTGATTTAAATAAAAAAGAAAAAGCAAACGGTTTATTTGGAGAAACAGGCGTTAAAAGTACGCTGATTTCTATGGAAGATGCTTCGGCAAGTCCAGAAGTAGCATTCCAACCAGTTATGTGTCAACATTGTAATCATGCACCATGTGAAACAGTATGTCCTGTTGCGGCAACTTCTCATGGGCGTCAAGGACAAAACCAAATGGCTTACAATCGTTGTGTAGGTACCCGTTATTGTGCAAATAACTGTCCATATAAGGTTCGTCGTTTTAATTGGTTTTTATATTCTGAAAATGAAGAGTTCGATTACCACATGAATAATGATTTGGGTAGAATGGTCTTAAATCCTGATGTTGTTGTTCGTTCACGTGGAGTAATGGAAAAGTGTTCTATGTGTATTCAAATGACACAAAAAACAATTTTAGATGCAAAAAATGAGGGGAGAGCCATTAAGGATGGAGAATTTAAAACCGCTTGTTCGGCAGCTTGTGAGTCAGGTGCGATGGTTTTTGGGGATGTTAATGACCATGAAAGTGAAATAAATAAGTTAAGTAAAGATAAAAGAATGTATCACTTGCTAGAAGCAGTAGGAACAAAACCTAATGTGCTTTATCAAGCTAAAGTGAGAAATTCAAAAGAAGTTTAATAACACTAAGAAATAGCAAAAAAGATATGGCGTCGCATTACGAAGCTCCTATTAGAAAACCCTTAGTAACTGGAAACAAATCCTACCACGATGTAACGGTAGATGTTGTAACTCCAGTAGAAGGAAAAGCCAATAAATCTTGGTGGATTGTTTTTTCAATAGCCCTAGCAGCATTTTCATGGGGAATAGGGTGTATCATTTATACCGTATCAACGGGTATTGGTACCTGGGGATTGAATAAAACAGTTGGCTGGGCCTGGGATATCACCAACTTTGTATGGTGGGTAGGAATTGGTCACGCAGGAACCTTAATTTCTGCGGTATTGTTATTGTTTCGTCAAAAATGGAGAATGGGAATTAATCGCTCTGCTGAGGCAATGACTATATTCTCTGTAATTCAAGCTGGACTATTTCCAATTATTCACATGGGACGTCCTTGGTTAGCCTACTGGGTTGTCCCAATTCCAAACCAATTTGGCTCTTTATGGGTCAACTTTAATTCGCCATTGCTTTGGGATGTATTTGCAATATCAACTTATCTTTCAGTTTCATTAGTTTTTTGGTGGACTGGATTATTACCAGATTTTGCCATGATACGAGATAGAGCCATCACCCCTTTTAACAAAAAAATATACGGTATTCTATCTTTTGGATGGAGTGGTCGTGCAAAAGATTGGCAACGTTTTGAAGAAGTATCACTGGTATTAGCAGGACTAGCTACACCTCTGGTATTATCTGTTCACACAATTGTCTCTTTTGACTTTGCAACTTCTGTAATACCAGGTTGGCATACTACCATATTTCCTCCTTATTTCGTAGCAGGAGCAGTTTTTTCAGGTTTCGCAATGGTAAACACATTACTGATAATTATGCGAAAAGTTTCAAATCTAGAAGATTATATTACCCTCCAACACATAGAATTAATGAACATCGTAATTATGATTACTGGTTCAATTGTTGGTGTTGCTTATATAACAGAGCTATTTATTGCTTGGTATTCAGGTGTTGAATACGAGCAATATGCATTCCTTAACAGAGCAACAGGTCCTTATTGGTGGGCTTATTGGGCAATGATGACTTGTAATGTATTCTCACCGCAATTTATGTGGTTTCCAAAATTAAGAAGAAGTATTATGTTTTCTTTTATCATTTCAATAGTTGTTAATATTGGAATGTGGTTTGAACGATTCGTAATTATCGTTACTTCATTGCATCGAGATTACCTCCCTTCATCTTGGACAATGTTTTCGCCAACATTTGTTGATATAGGAATTTTTATAGGTACAATTGGTTTCTTTTTTGTGTTATTTTTGTTGTACGCAAGAACTTTCCCAGTAATTGCTCAAGCTGAGGTTAAATCAATTTTAAAATCATCTGGAGCTAATTTTAAAAAACTAAGAGCTGACCACGGAGATGACGCAAAGCATTATGGTGAAGAAGTAGAATTTTCAACTAAAAATAAAAATAATTAATTATGGCATCTAAAGTTATTCACGCTTTATATACAGACGATGATATCTTATTGCAAGCCGTAAAAATGGTTCGTGAAAAGCATTACCATATAGAAGAAGTATACACTCCCTTTCCTGTTCACGGACTCGAAAAAGCTATGGGTTTAGCAGATACTAGAATTGCAATAACATCTTTCTTGTATGGATTAGTTGGATTGAGTGTTGCTATTTTGATGATGGATTTTATAATGATTCAAGATTGGCCTCAAGATATAGGTGGTAAACCAAGCTTTAGTTATTTAGAGAATATGCCTGCATTTGTGCCAGTAATGTTTGAATTAACTGTTTTTTTTGCAGCCCATTTGATGGTGATTACATTCTACATGAGAAGTAAGTTGTGGCCTTTTAAAAAAGCTGAAAATCCAGACGTAAGAACAACAGATGATCATTTTTTAATGGAAATAGACGGCAGTAAAGAAACAGATATTATTTCTGATTTCTTAAAAAGTACAGGAGCAGTTGAAGTAAAAATAATTGAAAAGAATGAAGATCACTAATATGAAAAACATAGTAAACATAGCAGTTACCATACTTATCATGCTAAGCGTCACTTCTTGTTTTGATAAAAAGAAACCTAATTACAGGTACATGCCTAATATGTATACTTCTGTAGCAGTTGAAACATATAGTGAATATGAGATACTACCTAATGGTCAAGCAGCCTTAACTCCAGTGAAAGGTACAATATCTAGAGGTTGGATGCCATACGAATATGAGAATACACAAGAGGGAAAGGCTTTAGCCACCAAAGAATTAAAGATACCGCTAGCGGTAAATGAAGAAAATCTTGCTAAAGGAAAAGAACTATTTAATATTTATTGTGCAATTTGTCATGGAAATAAAGGAGATGGTCAAGGAACCTTAGTTAAAAGAGAAAAGTTTCTTGGAATACCAAGCCTTGCAGATAAGGGAAGAAATATTACTGAAGGAGATATTTATCATGTGATGATGTATGGATTAAATTCAATGGGTTCTTATGCTTCTCAGACTAATGAAAAGGAAAGATGGCAGATTACTATGCACGCGTTGGATTTAAAATCTAAATTGAATGGTGAGCCTTTGTGGTCATCTGCACAGAAAGATTCAATGGAAAAAGAAACCACTTCAAACGAAGCAAATTAATAAAAAGAATAAAGAGAATAGCTAAGATATGTATACGTTACCAAGTAAATTAAAGTTTTTTGCAATTATTCTTATGGTAATAGGTGCCCTAGGAATCGTAACAGGCTTTCTGTCCACTCCAAGTAATACTGACGAGGTGAAAGAAATGTTGGCATCTGGTCATGATGATGGACATCAAACAGAAGCTACTCATACTGAAAGTCATGCAGAACAGTCTCATGGTGAAAATATCCACGATGATGATAGCCATTACGAGCATGTTTTACATCAATTACAGAACAGACCTTGGTCTTCCTTGTATATTGCAAGCTTTTTATTCTTTATGATATCCCTAGGTGTTTTAGCATTTTATGCTATTCAAATTGCATCCCAAGCAGGCTGGTCGCCGGTACTTTTTAGAGTTATGGAAGGAATAACTTCTTATTTGATTCCCGGCGGAATTATTATGTTAATACTAATTGGTCTTTCGGCATTTCATTTCAATCATTTATTTGTTTGGGCTGATCCGGAGGTCGTTGCACACGATAAATTAATACAAGGCAAGTCAGGATGGTTAAATAGTTGGGGAGTTCTTATTAGAGCGATTATATTTATTGGTGGTTGGGTAGCTTATCGTCAAATATCTCTCAAATTATCAAGAAAGCAAGACGAGGCTACAGATAGCAAATGGTTTAAAAAAAGTTTTAAGATATCAGCAGGATTTTTAGTCTTTTTTATTTATACAGAATCCGTAATGTCCTGGGACTGGTTAATGAGTTTTGATCCACATTGGTTTAGCACATTATTTGGATGGTATGTCTTTGCCGGTATGATAGTTTGCGCTGTTACTACCATTGCCTTAGTTACTATGGTATTAAAATCTCAAGGTTATTTAGAATACGTAAACGATAGTCATATTCATGATTTGGCTAAATTTATGTTTGGTTTTAGTATTTTTTGGACTTACTTATGGTTCTCGCAATTTATGTTGATATGGTATGCTAATATTCCGGAAGAAGTTACCTATTTCGTAACTAGAATAGAAGACTTCAAATTACCATTTTTTGGGATGGTAGTTTTAAATTTTATTTTCCCAATTTTGGTACTAATGAATAGTGATTATAAGCGAGTAAATTGGTTTGTTGTGATGTCTGGAATTGTTATAATTATTGGACATTATGTAGATTTATTTGTGATGGTGATGCCTGCAACTGTTGGAACTTCTTGGTATTTCGGAATTCCTGAATTGAGTTCTGTTGTATTTTTTCTGGGATTGTTTATATATGTTGTATTTACCGCTTTAACAAAAGCACCATTATTGGCTAAAGGGAACCCTTTTTTAAAGGAAAGTAAAAATTTTCATTATTAATTTAATTTGTTGATAAGATAACGATGACCGCATTTTTAATAATTTTAGTAATCATTCTTTTTGGAGTAGCTGTCTGGCAAATGAATAAAGTATTCCAATTATCAAAGTCGCCAAAATCTGAAGATTCAGAAATAGCATCAGATAGCGACAATAACACACAAGGGTATTTAATGTTAGCCTTTGTATTTTTTATTTATGGAAATTTGGCTTATTGTTTTTGGGAATGGGGGGATGTAATGCTTCCTGTTTCTGCTTCAGAACACGGAATCCAAACAGATCAGCTGATGCTAACTTCCATGATTATTATTTTTACTGTAGGTATTCTTACACAATGGTTACTGCATTACTTTGCCTTTGTTTACAGAGGTAGTAAAGAAAAAAAGGCGCTATTTTATGCTGAAAATCATCGATTAGAATTTATCTGGACGATCATACCAGTTTTCGTATTAGCAGCTTTAATAATTTATGGTTTGTTTACTTGGTCTGATATTATGTATGTTGATGAAGATGAAGATCCATTAGTAATAGAATTATATGCTTACCAATTTGATTGGAGAGCTCGATATGCTGGAAAAGATAATACTCTAGGTAAGGCAAATGTCAGACTTATAGAAGGTATCAATCAATTAGGAGTCGATACTTCAGATCCAAATGCACAAGATGACAAAGTTGTAAATGAACTTCACTTACCGTTGGGTAGAAAAGTTTTATTTAAAATGAGGTCTCAGGATGTTTTACACTCAGCTTACATGCCTCATTTTAGGGCGCAAATGAATTGTGTACCAGGAATGATTACCCAATTTGCCTTTACACCATCAATGACAACTGACGATATGCGATTGAATGATGAAGTAATTGAAAAAGTTGAGTATATTAATCAAATTAGGACAGAAAAAAATATTCAATTATTAGCAAAAGGTGAAGAAGTACTGGAAATGTATGAATTTGATTATTTGTTACTTTGTAATAAAATATGCGGAAGTAACCATTTTAACATGCAAATGAAAATTATTGTAGACACTGAAGAAAAATACAATACTTGGTTAGCTGAACAAGCTACTATTGCTGAAACTATAAAAAACAAATAAATAGCTTAAAAGAGATATGTCAGAACACGCTAACAATCACGATGATCACGGACATCACCATAAAGAAACTTTTGTAACCAAATACATCTTTAGTCAAGATCACAAAATGATTTCTAAACAATACCTAATCACAGGATTGTTTATGGGAATCATTGGTATCGCAATGTCATTACTTTTTAGATTACAACTTGCTTGGCCAGATCATCAATTTACTATTTATGAGATTTTTCTTGGAAAATGGGGAGAAAACGGAGTTATGGATCCTAATGTGTATTTATCACTAGTTACTATACATGGTACTATTATGGTATTTTTTGTTCTAACTGCGGGATTAAGCGGTACGTTTAGTAATTTGTTAATACCCCTACAAATTGGCGCACGTGATATGGCTTCAGGGTTTCTNNAATATGATTTCTTACTGGTTATTCTTTCTGTCAAGTGTTATTATGGTACTTTCTTTATTTGTTGAAGCGGGTCCCGCAGCAGCCGGCTGGACCATATATCCTCCATTAAGTGCTTTGCCACAAGCAATGCCAGGATCTGGTGCAGGAATGACGCTTTGGTTAGTTTCAATGGCTATTTTTATTGCTTCATCTCTTCTAGGGTCATTAAATTATATAGTGACAGTTATTAATTTAAGAACTAAAGGAATGTCAATGACTAGACTTCCGTTAACAATT
>ENA-UZWS01000438-UZWS01000438.1-metagenome-genome-assembly--contig:-Day-3-25m-contig-438_pt1 | contig 10475 bp, 9 predicted proteins | sample MGYA00260343_ERZ794903 | MGnify/ENA metagenome assembly ERZ794903
ATTATGTCCCCGGTTCAGGACACGAGCTACGATCATCATTACACAATTCACAACGCATTCCGGCTGTTGAGGCTTTCAATGAGGAGAGATGCGCCGCGGTATTAAGCGCGCTCAAGTCAACCACACAAGTACCCACCCTGCGCTTAAATGCCATGGCACTGATTCCTCCATTTGAACGCAACGATTGGCAAGCGGCTCTACAAGATATGGTACCAGAAGTTCAATCCGAATGGCTGACACCTCCGTCATGGTTTGAACCGGACATGGCTAAACGTGAAGTTCGGTTTCAAAAATACTCAATTGAAATGGTGGGTCGTATGCACAAAGCAGGCGTACCGATTGGTGCCGGCACGGACACACCAATAGGTATGGCAATACCCGGCTATAGCCTCCACAATGAATTGGCGTTTTTAGTTCGCGCAGGTCTCACTCCGTTAGAGGCTCTGAAATCGGCGACAATTCGTCCTGCTGAGTTTCTTAATCTTGAGAATCAAATGGGTACAATTGAAGTTGGCAAGGTCGCAGACCTTGTGCTCTTGTCAGCGAACCCACTCGAGGATATTGGCAATACCAGAAAAATTGAACTCGTTATCTCCAAAGGCAACCTTATTAACTAACTGCTATTAACTTTTCTCGAGCGGACTCATGAAAAACCACTTGAATCAGACACAAATTGAACAATATCACCGTGATGGTTTTCTCGTCCTGGAGGAATTTCTATCCCCGACATGGCTTCTAAGATTACGCCAAACGACAGAGGCGTTTGTTGAGGAGAGCCGTAAGGTAGAACATTCCGATAAAGTTTTCGACGTTGAACCTGATCACACGAACGACAATCCAAGACTTCGTCGATTGAATAACCCATCGGATCAAGATGAAACCTACTGGGAATTTTCATCACAATCAGAAATTGTTGATCTCGCCGAGGATATTCTGGGCCCAGACATCAAGTTCCATCACAGCAAATTAAATTTTAAATTCCCTCACGGAGGCGAAGAAGTAAAGTGGCATCAGGACATTCAATTCTGGCCTCACACCAACTACGACTTGATCACCATCGGCGTTTATTTGGAAGATGTAGTTGAGGGACAGGGCGAAATGGGGTTTATTCCTCGAAGTCACAGCGGTCCTTTATTTGACCAATACGAAAAAGACATTTGGCGAGGTTATATTCAGTCAGCCGACCTTCCCGATATACAGGCTGAAACCGCCATTTTCCCGACGGGAAAAGCAGGAACAGTAACAATTCACAACTGCCGAACAATTCATGGCTCATATCCTAACCATTCATCACATCGAAGGCCGTTGCTGCTCCAAACTTACTCTGCGGCAGATGCTTTTGCCTACACTGATCTCGTCAGGAAAACAAAACACGGTGAACATATTATTAGAGGGAAGGTTTCACGCTGGGCTAGGCACGACCCGCGCCCCTGTCTTGTCCCTCCGACAAAAGTAGGCACGATATTCCAGGCACAACAAAAAGAGATTTAGTCTGCGTTATCAGCAGCACTGAGAAGCCGCACTAAAGCCTGCACATGCTCCGCTGCCTGCTGACCCAGGGGCGTTAAATAGCCACCGTCTTGTTGTGTGATGAGTCCCTTGGCAAACAATCGCTCAGCAGCGCTGATCCGCTCTGAAGATGCCTCATGGTGAATTTTGATCCCTTCCTGCGAAGTGCTCAGATTAAAGAAAGTCAATAGTTCTACTTCCTGATGGAAGTCGTTATCCAGATGCATTGCTATTTCTACTTACGCTAATTGGAGGAATCAGGCTATCAGGGGAGCAGAGACTTGGCTATGGTTATTTCACGCGAGAATAACCCCGGTCTTGTTCAGGACAATTTGCTGGGTTAGGGTATCAGCAGCCCCTCATCTTCCAAGCAGCATTTTCATACAGGAGGTTTGACTGCCATGTTATATCCGGATTTAGGATCTACATCTAACCAGCTCAATGTCAGGGGAAGAAAGGTTTTGCCCAATGGTGGCAGTCGAAGCAGCATCCAGTCGGCGCCCTATACGATCTTTCTGGATGCCTGTCGCGGGAAACACATTGTCGATGTCGACGGCAATAAATACGTTGATTTCAACAATAACTACACGTCTCTCATTCACGGTCATTGCCACCCAAAAATCGTCGAAGCAACTACCCGGCAAATTGCAAAGGGGTCGGCCTTCGCCTTTGGTAGCTCNNGATGCAGCTGAAATCAGTCTCGCTGTGACCCCAACAAATCTTGACCACGGCGACCCGGTTGCAAAGGCTTACAGCTTTGGTACGCCACAAGGTGTGCTGGACGATATTGTCATCATTCCCTTTAATGATGTCGAAAACAGCCGTCGTATCCTCGAGGCGCACGGGTCAGATCTCGCGGGGATATTATTTGACCCATTCGGCGCAAATATGGGCAGGACACCACCATCTCAGGCCTTCATCGACCTTTTCGCCGAAATGCGAACCAAGTACGGTCTTAAGCTGATTGCAGACGAGGTTGTCGCTTTCAGGTCGGGATTCCGTGGATGCATGGACAAGTACAACGTGCGCGCCGATCTGACGTGTCTGGGCAAAATCATTGGTGGTGGTTTTCCGGTCGGCGCAGTTGCGGGTCCCCACGACGTAATGTCAGTGTTCGAGAGCGGCGCAGAAAAAGCTAAACTGCCCCATGGGGGTACCTTCAACGCTAACCCCGTCACTATGGTGGCAGGTTACACCGCAATGGAGATGATGACTGAATCAGAATTTAAGAGAATCAACAATCTCGGTGATCAATTCAGAGCAGGTATCAAGGAAGTACTCTCTCAGGTTAATGTAAAAGCGAACATTCTGGGTCAGGATTCTGTTTTCGCATTAGAGATATTGGAACCCAAAACTTCTCCAGACACCCAAACACGAGGCTCAATGCGACATATTTCTGGTCCAGAAGCAGACCTGATCAATGACGGCTATTTCATTTCAGCCGGCATGCATGGGACCATCTCCACGGCCATGGACGAAGACGACGTCGCACCTTTTTGCGACGCATTGCACAAAGCACTCAAGGCGCTCTAAATACAGCTGTCGTTCACGCATTAAGCGGGGTTCACCATGACAAGCAACCGGCTGGACCGAAAGATTGGGCTTTGGGGCGCCGTGTTCCTTCTCATTGGCAATATCGTTGGGGCTTCTATTTTTATTTTACCGGGGCAACTTGCAGGACTTGCTGGCCCTGGCGTTGTTATTGCGTACTTCATCGCCGCCGTACCGGCGATCATCAATTGTCTGATCGCAGCCCAAGTTGGTGCAATACTACCTGTCAGCGCCGCAGGATATGTTTTCTCGAGTGTTGTTTTGCATCCCTTCCTCGGTTTTCTGAAAGAGTGGGTCGGCATACTCGGTATTATGGTTAGCGTGCCTTTACTGGGCTATGGCTTTGCGGACTACATGGCCTACTTCTTACCTCAAGCTGACCGATTCACAATCGCAATTGGATTGGTCATAAGCCTGATGCTTATCAACCTCGCTGGCATCCACGCGAGCATCCGGTTGCAAATGATCCTGGTTGTGATTTTTGTGGTGTCTTTGCTCAGCTTCGGCATCGGAGGGTTATTTTATCTGGACTGGGATTTATTAACGCCAGTGGCGCCTAACGGTATCGAGTCTATTCTCAACGCCGCTGTGCCCGCCTTCTATTCTTACTCCGGTTTTATCACTATTACCGCAATAGGTGAGGAGATTAAAAACCCAGGCAAAAACATTCCTTTAACACTGGCAATCACCTTCTTCTTCGTCGCAACGATTTATACCCTTGTGACCCTCGTACTGCCCGGCATCATTCCCTGGCAAGAGCTTGGAAAGATCGTGGCCCCAATGACCAGTGCTTCAAAGATCTTTCTGCCAGACTGGTTTGCCATCGTTATTACCCTCAGTGCACTATTGGCGGCGGCAACCTCGGCAAACGTTGCTTTGATCACAGCATCACGCAGCTTTTTTGCCCTTGCAAGACATAAAATCTATCCAGAGATACTCAGTCATCTAAACTCCCGCACGAACGAACCGGTGATCGCACTCCTGCTGGTGGGGCTGCTGACAATGGGCGGGATTGCACTAAAAGGCAACATCATCCAGTACGCTTCGGCTAATGTCATTGGCCTGATGTTCTACGGTATTGTCTGGTCAATCGGCTTGATACGTTTACCGAAGGTTTTACCCGAGCACTACGCGAATGCCGAATTCAAATTGAACATTCCCACTATCTGGGTCGCCGCGATTATCAAAATCACGATTTCAGTTGGTTTCCTGTATGTCGGAATAGTGAACAACCTGGGTCCCGCCGGTATTTACGCGATACTCATCATGATTGGCGCCGCCTACTATTTGCTGAGGGAGAATCATCTCAGCAAAAAAGGTATTTCACTCAAACAAATTCTCAGGAATGAAGCGGATCAGGCTTTCTAACCCGGACTGTCGCCGCTACATTATAGGGTGCGCGAAAGTGAATATAGATGATCACCAGCACGATATAACTGAAAACCAGCATCCATCCCTCACGATCAATATCCGAGAATGAAAGCGCCATCTGGCCCAGAAGCACAAGCACACCAAGCACGCTGACAATTCGAAGGAGCGACTCAGACATCTTTACGCTCGCCCCCGCAAACACCTCGGGTAGACGCTGGGCTAACAAGAAGGCAGCGGCCAAAGGGATCAGGTCGTACAGAAAAACCAACCCACCACCCAGCATGATGATGTACCTCAGGTCTTTCCCTGCAAGAATGGGCGCAGCACCCACCACCAGCAAAACCGTCAGTAGAATATGAGGAGTATTAAAACGCTTATTTACAACCGCTATGCCACGAGGAAGCCAGCCGTCTTCACAGGCAATAAGCACAGACTTCGTTGCCCAGGTAAAGGTTGAGTTGATACTCGTTGCCAACGCAAATAGTCCCGCGCCAATGATAAACGCGACGTATACCGGCGCGGGTAAAATTGCACTGGCCACTTCAGCGAGGGACTTTCCGGCGGTTTGCTCAAGCGGCAGAATGCCAACAGCGACAACCGAAACCAAGGTAAAAAAGACGGCTGCCAGCAACGTGCTGAATATCATCGCTCGCGGCAGGTCACGCTGTGGGTTTTTCATTTCGCCACCGAGCTCTGAAATAAACTGTGCTCCGCCGGTTGAAAAGGACAACACAACACAGGCGAGACCAAAACCGTACCAGCCATCGGGGAAAAGCTTTTCAGGAGACTCAAAATTTTCATAGTTGACCTCTCCTATGCCGAAAAATATCAACGTGGATAAACCTAAGAGCAAAAACACGATCATAAATTTTTGCACGAACGCCGCTTCCTTCACCCCTATCAGGTTGATCAGATAGAACACGAAGAGAATACCTAGGGCAACACTTTGGCCATCTAACTCAGGCATCAATGACATTGCGTATTCGGCAAAGCCGAGCGCAAACAACGCGATGAGAATATGTGTCACTAGCAAGATGGCTAGATAGAAGAAACCGATTTTAGGACCTAGCACTCGCTTGCAATAGACATACAAACCACCGGTTGCCGGCATCGCGGAGCCCATGAACGCGACAGGAATCTGCTTGATGATCGATAATAATGCGGACAACATGAAAGCAAAGACAATCCCGTAACCGGTAAAACCAATACCTATGCCTACAAGCACCATAATGCCGGAACCGATTACCTGCCCAAGCGCAATAGCGAACACATCCCAGAAACCCAGAGATCGATTTAGCTGCATAATTAAATCCGAAGATCGTTGCTAAACAAGTGCTAAGGCGCGATCGAAGTCATGAATCAGATCGTCGATATCTTCGATACCTACCGATACCCTGATCATGCCATCAGAAATTCCCATTTGGCGGCGTTCCGCTTCTGGAATATCGAGAAAAGCCATCGAAGCAGGAATCTGAGTGGTCGTGCGCACCCCGCCCAGACTTGCGGCGAAACAGGCAAGCTTCAAACTATCAAGTACCTTCAATGCTTTGTTTGCATTTCCCACGTCAAAACTCAACATACCGCCAAAAGTTGGCATCTGCATTTTAGCCAGCGCATGTTGAGCATGGGAAGCGAGCCCCGGGTACCAAACACGATTTACTTTTTCGTGTTGTGCAAAGTGGTTCGCCAGTTTCATTGCCGACTGACACTGCCGCTCGACACGTATAGACAGGGTTTGAATACTGCGCAACAGTAACCACGCGTTAAAAGGCGCCAAAGGGGAACCCCACTTCACCATCGTATCCCAGCGAATTTGTTCTAGAAAATCAGCTGGAAGTTTCTCGGACTTCATACAAATGGCGCCACCGATAACGTCACTGTGGCCACTGATAAACTTCGTAGCGCTTTCAACAACGAGATCGACACCCCACTCAAGCGGTCGAATAACGCAGGGGCTGGCAAAGGTATTATCGCAAACTGTTAAAACCTCTTGTTGCCGCGCGACTTCAACCAACGCATTCATATCCGCAACTTTCATGGTCGGGTTCGCGATGGACTCGAAATAAATAAGTCGTGTGTTTTCTTGGATCGCTGCCTTCACACTTTCAATGTCAGCAGTATCAACAAACGTGGTGGTGATACCAAAGTCGGTCAGTCGATGATCAAGCATCTCATGAGTAGAGCTATAGGTGGTCCAGTCACAAACAATATGATCACCACTCTTTAACAATCCAAACAAAACAACAGAAATAGCTGCCATGCCTGACGCAGTCGCAAGACAGGCGTCTGCACTTTCTATCTGCATCATCTGTTCTTCAAATTGATACTCGGTAGGATTACCGCAACGGCCATATATATTGACATCTTTACGTTCCCCTTCAACAACACGCTGATAGATCTCAGCGTCGTATTGAAAGCTTGAGGACATCACCAACGGCGCTGCTATCGATTGAGTCGCGTCATCTTCGGGGTAATAAACCGTTTTACTGTCAAAACGTAATGCAGCTCTCTCTTCGGGTGTCATGTGAGATCTCTTTGTTGAGTCCTGCAGACACTATCTGAATATGCGGTTTTTCTCCACATAAGGCTCCGAATCGGTTCACTCGAAGCGCTTATCTGTCTCTTCGCGGCATGAACTAACTTGTGCGCACATCCCGGAACGCAATCGTCTTATCTACCTCGGGTTCTTTTGGTAAACCCAATACCCGTTCACCGATGATATTTCGCTGAACCTGGTCGGTTCCTCCGCCGATCGAAGTGAAGTAAGCGTTTAGGCTAAGAAAGTTAGCATCTTCTGCACGCGGATGGTCTGCACCCTCGAGAAGGCTTTCAGCACCAAGAATTTCAGTGCGTAGCCTGCCCTCCTCATGCAGGATTCGAGACATGGCTAACTTGCCCAGACTCATGATTGAAGACGATGTGCCCTGGGAAAGATCAGCTTTTGCCCGCGCGGTGTTCAGTGCATTCAACTTTTTGTAGGCGATAGCCTGAGCGATCTGCTGACGAAGGTGCGGCTCATCGAGTCGACTGGCTTCCCTGGCCAGATTGATCAAGGGTTCTTCCTTGTTGGTCTGTTTCACACCACTTCGTGGTCCTCTGGCGCCTTCCCCCATCGACGAACGTTCATAGGCAAGCGCCATATTCAACACTTGCCAACCCATACCCGGTGCGCCAAGAATGTTTTCCGCGGGTACCGTCGCATCCGTAATAAATACCTCGTTGAAATGGCTCTCGTTGGTAATCTGTTTCAGGGGCCGTACTTCAATACCAGACTGCTTCATAGGACAGAAGAAAAAACTAATGCCCTGGTGTTTGGGAACATCCCAATTTGTACGAGCGACTAACATGCCATATTCCGCTGTCGCCGCTCCCGATGTCCATACTTTCTGACCGTTCACCAGATAATGGTCACCTTGTTTATCCGCGCGTGTACGGATTCCCGCGAGATCAGACCCGGCACCTGGCTCACTGTACAGCAGGCACATATTGACCTCACTCCTGAGCAAAGGACCAATTAGCTTTTCCTTCAAACCTTGTTGACCCTGTGCAAGCAACGTATTTGCCCAAAGGTTATTTCGATCCTGACCTGCACCTGGTGCGCGTACCTTCGCAAACTCGCGTTCAATGATGCTTGCTTGCTCGTTTGCGATTGCGCGTCCGTGCCACTCCTCTGGCCAACTGGGTACGGCCCATCGTGCTTCAACGACTTTCTTCAACCAGTTCTTGCGCGCCGCAGAGACTTCCCAATAGATTTGCTCATTTAGCAATTCCTTGGAAATATCTTGCGTCCAATTCTCTGCTAACCAGGCTTTCACTTCCTGTCGCAGGCTCTCGTCATTTGTATTTGATGTTGTCGTCATACTAGCCTCCAAGTGCCTTAAGATAGTTTTCGCGATGAAAGTCGGAGCTGCCAAATAATTGCGCATTTGCGCGTGCTCGCTTCAAATAAAGATGCGCGGGATGCTCCCAAGTAAAGGCGATACCACCATGCATCTGCACGCCGTCTGCGGCTGTTCGCACAAATGCATCTGCGCAGGCGAAAGCCGCAAGACTGATTGCCTCATGGGTGTGCGATGACGGATCCGCAAGTGAGCTGGCTGCATGTCTCGCCGCCGAAATCGCCGACTCTGTTTCAACGAGCAGGTCGGCGGCCATATGTTTTATCGCTTGAAAACTGCCAATTTGGCGGCCGAACTGTATGCGGGTCTTAGCGTATTCAACAGTAAAATCTAGGACCTTTTTTGCGCCACCGGCTTGTTCACCCGCGAGAGCAACCAGCGCTAGATTGAGCGCCTGACTGACAGCCTCCCAAACGGGACGCGTGGCATTGATTTGTTTTGCGCCAGCGCCGCTAAAACGTACACTCGCGATGCGGAGCGTGCGGTCCAACGTTGGCAGTGCCTCTATCTGAACGGCGTCATCCGACGGATCGACTGTATAAGCGGCCAGGCCGCTTTCCGTATTTGCGATCACGATAAGAACATCGGCATTTTGCGCGTGCAATACGTAGTTGCCACGTCCTTCTAGTTGCCAGCCCCCTTCGAAAGCCGTGGCAGAGATATCAACACCGGACTCAGTCCAACAACCTTTATCCCCCGTGATTACGGCACTCGCAATGGTTTCTCCTGTTGCTACTCTGGGCATTAAGTCGGCGTTCAGCGTTTCATCGCCCAGCGCCTGCAATAACTCGGCCGCGATCACACCGCTAGCGAGCAACGGCGAACAGAGAAGCGCCGCACCTGTCTCTTCCATCACCGCTTCGAGCTCCATTGGACCGACGCCAGAGCCGCCAAACTTTTCATCAGTGATCAATCCGATCACGCCCATTTCGGACAATGCGCGCCATAGATCCGAGTCAAAACCCTGTGCCGTTTCCATGACGCGCCTGACCTCAGCCTCCGTACTCGCGTCGCTCATGAGCTTACTAACGGAATCTTTAAGGGCATTCCGCTCTTCACTGGAAAGTGTGTTCAAAATTAATATCCTATGCTTTAATTAACGGACGATATGCGTCCCAATATACCGAAACTATAAAAATTAGACAATAAAACAATGAGTAGCACTTCAAAAGACAGACCATTACGGGGACGCCCTCGAGACCCAGAACTTGAAGGGCGCGTCTTCGACGCTGTCATGCAAATTTATGCACACGGTGGGTGGTCGGCACTTACCTTTGAGGCCGTTGCACGCGAATCTGGCGTGGGTAAGTCATCTCTTTACAGGCGTTGGGATAGCCAACAAACACTGCTGCACGCCGCGATGAAGGCACGTTGGTTACCTGTTCATAATATCGACACGGGTTCATTACACAGCGATCTCAGGGAACTCGCTCAGATGATCTTTGATAACCGAACCGGTCACTATGCAAACATGTCGAATCGCTTGTTGATTGACGCTGCCAGGTTTCCTGAGCTCAGGGAGGTGTCGTCGCCCTATATGGAAGAGACCGTACTGCAGGCGCGCGCAATTATTCGACGCGCAGCAGCACGAGGTGAGGTTCCATCCTCTTTAAACCATGGATTACTGATGGACCTCGTCGTCGGCGCTGTCAACAACCATGTTTTGACCACCCCGCCTAAATTGAGAAAGGAGATGCAGCGAAAAGCACCCAGTTTCCTCGATGAACTGGTGAAGATTGTCCTGCGGGGGGTTGAAGTGAGATAGATGGGCGATCAGATTCAGCTCAACCGGCAATCTTTTGCTCGAAATTGAAGATGCACTCTTTTGCCCGAACCCACTTTCACACTAAACTCCTAGTTATATAAATCACCTTCTTGGCTGTCATGACATGTCCTCAAGTCAGGTTTCTCAATTATTAGACACTGCAATACAAGCCCATCGTCGCGGGGATATCAAAGCGGCCATTCCAGAATATCAACGGGTGATTAGTCTCGCACCCACAAATTCAGTTGCAATCCAGCTACTGGGGGCTTGTTATTTACAACTTAATCGCTTTGCTCTAGCTCGCGAGTCATTTGACGCGGCGATTAAGCTTGATGAAAATTATGGCGACGCTTTTCACAATCTCGCTCGGCTAGACGAAG
>ENA-UZWS01002115-UZWS01002115.1-metagenome-genome-assembly--contig:-Day-3-25m-contig-2115_pt1 | contig 10474 bp, 10 predicted proteins | sample MGYA00260343_ERZ794903 | MGnify/ENA metagenome assembly ERZ794903
GTTTGATGAACAAAACCTGTAAACCCATCACCTTCTCCATCTAAACCATCTTTAACTTTCCACCCATCTTCGTCCGTTGGTTCAGAAAGAGCTAAATAAAATTTGAAATTAGGAAAATCTTTTTCAAGAGCCTTAAAATGATCAACATAAAATAATTCCCTTTTTGATCTTCCACCATACCAAAAGCTGACTTTTCTTCCAGTCTTGAGTGTTCTGAAGAGATGATATAAATGAGATCTCATTGGAGCCATTCCTGCACCACCACCAACGTACAACATTTCAGCTTCAGATTCATTAATAAAAAACTCTCCGAAAGGACCTGAAATAGTTACTTTATCACCAGGTTTTTTTGAAAAAATATAAGATGAAGCAACACCCGGATTTACATCCATCCAATTATTAGCCGCTCTATCCCATGGCGGAGTAGCTATTCTTACATTTAACATTATTTCTTTGCCTTCAGCTGGGTATGAAGCCATAGAATAAGCACGTTCAACTGATTCAGTATTTTTCATTTTTAAATCCCAAAGCTTAAATTTGTCCCATTCTAATTGAAACTTATTTGGCTCACCTGGATGTTCGTCTGGGTGAGACTCAATATTCATGTCCTTAAAATTTATCTCACATTCTGGAATTTCGATTTGAATATAACCACCTGCTTTATAACCCATATCTTCAGGAATTTGAACAACAAATTCTTTAATAAACGATGCTACATTCCAATTTCTTACGACTGTTCCTTCCCATTTTTTTATACCAAAAACTTCTTCAGGAACTTGAATAATCATGTCTTGTTTAACTTTAACTTGACATCCTAATCTCCATCCTTCAGCAATTTCTTTTCTTGAAAAATGAGGTGCTTCAGTTGGCAGGATTTCACCACCACCCTCACTGATAATACACTTACATTGAACACAAGTTCCACCACCTCCACAAGCTGATGGTAAAAATATTTTGTTATTACTTAAAGTCGAAAGAAGTGTGTCTCCAGAATTTACCTCAACTTCATTTTCACCATTAACTAGTAATTTAACAGGTCCTGAAGGAACTAATTTAGCCTTAACACCAAGCAACATCCCTACCAAAAGAAAAATAATTCCTAAAAAAATTATAATGCTAAATAAAATATAAGTTGAAATTGTCATAAAAAAAATTAAAGTTTAATTCCCATAAAGCTCATAAAACCAATGGCCATTAGTCCAGTTATAATAAATGTTATTCCTAATCCCTTTAAAGGAGCGGGAACGTTAGAGTATGCTATTTTTTCACGTATAGCTGCAATAGCAACAATAGCTAGAAGCCAACCAATTCCTGACCCAAAACCGTAAATAGCTGATTCTGTAATTCCTGAAAAATCTTTAATCTGCATAAAAAGAGATCCTCCTAGAATAGCACAATTAACAGCAATTAATGGTAAAAATATACCAAGAGCCCCATACAAAGCTGGAGAGAATTTTTCAACAATCATTTCTACTAACTGTACCATAGAAGCGATAACAGCTATAAACATAATAAAACTTAAAAAGCTTAAATCAAGTTCTGCATATTCTGGACCTATCCATTTTAATGCTCCAGCTTGTAAAAGATATTGATCAATTAAAAAGTTTAATGGAACAGTAATTGTTAATACAAAAATTACTGCAAAACCCATTCCAATGGATGTTTTAACAGTTTTAGAAACAGCTAAATAAGAACACATTCCTAAGAAATATGCAAAAACCATGTTTTCTATAAAAATACTTTTAATAAATAAATTTGCGTAATCCATTATATTATTTTTTATCCTTGTTCAATAAGTTTTCTGTTTCTTGATCTTTGTACCCATATAATTAGACCAACAGTAATTAGTGCCATTGGAGACAATAGCATAAGACCATTATCTACATAACCCATTTCGTAAATGAAGTCAGGAATAGCTTGGATACCTAATAATTTACCAGATCCTAAAAGTTCTCTAAAAAAAGCGACCAATATCAGAATCCATGCATATCCAAATGCATTTCCTACTCCATCCAAAAACGATCTCCAAACTCCGTTACCAAGTGCAAAAGCTTCTAGTCTTCCCATTACTATACAATTCGTAATAATAAGTCCAATAAAAATTGATAATTCTTTACTAACATCGTAAGCATACGCCCTTAAAATTTGATCAACTAATACAACCATTGAAGCTACTACCACAAGTTGAACTATAATTCTTATTCTGTTTGGAATTAAATCCCTTAAAATTGAAATAGTTACATTACTAGCAGCCATTACTGCAATAACAGATAAACTCATTACAATAGCAGCTTTTAGTTGAACTGTAATAGCTAAAGCGGAACATATTCCTAAAACTTGAACAGTTATTGGGTTATTATCATCTAAAGGATCAGTAAGTAGAACTTTATTTTTAGACATATTAATTAAGGTTTAAGTTGTTATTTGATACAACAGCAATACTATTTGATGACTTTATAAACTCAAAATAAGGTACATAATGTGTTATTCTTTCTTTTATCATATCAGTAACTCCGTCACCTGTAATTGTAGCTCCAGAAATTGCATCGACTTCATGATCAGTTTTGTCAAGATTTGAAGGGTCATTATTGGTTTTTGAAACAGTTATACCCATAAGGGTACTGTTAGCATCAAATAGTTTTTCATCAATAAATCTTTCAATAAACCAATCTTGAGTAATTTCAGCGCCTAGTCCTGCAGTTTCACCAACATGATCAAAAACTACACCTTTAATAGTGTTTAAATCTTCTTTTAAAGAAATATATCCAAAAATCGCATTCCAAAGACCATTTCCTCTTATTGGTATTATATAAAATTTCTCAGAATCAATTTCAGCTACGTATAATGGAAAATCCTGCGCATCAGGTGATTTCTTTATTTCTAATGAAAGTTTAACATCTTTAAATACATTAACTGAACTATCTATTGAACCATCACTTTGAACAGCTAATTGCTCTTTAATATATTGATCAAAAAGTTTTTCAGCTCCATCCCTATCTGTCTTTATTCCAACAGTGGAAAGAATATTTTGCATTTTTTCTTTTCTAACATTTTCATTTTGTAGATCTTTTAAAGAAAAAGAAGTGTATGCTAGTACTGATGCTACAACAAAAACCATTAAAGTAGCAAATGTAAAAGTGTAAACGTTTGAGTCTCTGTTCATATTAAGCTACGTTTAAATTAGATTTTAATTTTCTGTTTAATCTTTTTTTAATGTTAGATTCAATAACATAATGATCTATAGTTGGAGCAAATACGTTCATAAGTAAAATTGCTAACATAACTCCCTCAGGATAAGCCGGGTTAAAAACTCGTATCAAAATACAAAACAACCCAACAAGAATTCCATAAATCCATTTTCCTTTAGTTGTTTGAGCCGCAGAAACTGGATCAGTAGCCATAAATACTACACCAAAAGCAAACCCACCAACAATTAAATGGTTAAACCAACTAAAATTCATTAATTCATTAGCTCCCCACAAATTGAATAAAAGTCCAGTTAAAGCAGCGCCTAAAACACTTCCTAACATTATTCTCCAGCTCCCTACTCCAGTGAAAATTAAAATGAATGCGCCTATTAAAACCATTAGAGTAGAAGTTTCCGCTATTGAACCAGGAATAGCTCCGTAGAACATTTGAGAAACATCATATGGGATTGTGCTTTCACCAGAAGCTAACATTCCCAATATAGTCTCTCCTGAAACTCCGTCAACATTTGAAGCCTCTGAAACCCATACTTTATTTCCTGACATATAAGTAGGATAAGCAAAAAAAGCAAAAGCTCTAGCTGTAAGAGCAGGGTTTAAAATATTCATTCCCGTACCACCAAATGCTTCTTTACCAATTAAAACAGCAAATGCAACAGAAAGTCCTACCATCCATAAAGGAATATCAATTGGCATGATCATAGGAATTAAAAGACCTGTTACTAAATAACCCTCATTTACTTCGTGACCTCTAAATATTGCAAATGCAAATTCAATTGCGAGTCCAACAATGTAAGAAACAGCAATCATTGGAACTATTTTGGTAGATCCATGAATAACTGCTTCAAGAGTTGTAAAAGTATAACCTAATTGAGAATAATATTGAAAACCTGTATTATATATTCCATACAATAAGGCGGGTAAAAGAGCTATGATAACTGTTATCATTGTTCTTTTTAAATCAACTGCATCTCTAATGTGAGCTCCATGTTTTGTAGTATGATTTGGAACAAATAAAAAAGTATCAAAAGCATTTACAGCTGGTGCATACTTTTCAAATTTTTCACCTTTACCAAAGGGTTTTTTTACAGAATCTAAAATTTTTCTAATATTCATTTATATATTACTATTTATTTTATCCAACTTCTGAAACCATTAAATCTAAACCCTCTCTAATTATTTTTTGAGCTTCAATTTTAGAGGATGAAGAATAATCAATTAATGCAAAATCCTCAGGAGCAACTTCATAAATTCCTAAATTTTCCATTTTTTCTATGTTACCAGACATACATTCTTTCAATAATTGCATTGGAAAAATATCCATTGGAAATACATTTTCCATTTCACCAGTAACTACAAAAGCCCTTTCTTCGCCATTTAAATTGGTGTCTAAATCGTATTTTTTATTTGGAAATAACCATGAAAAAGAAGTTTTATATATACTTGGAACTTTATTATTAATAAAAGGAATCCATCCAAACATTCTGTATTGATTTCCTTCTCTTAAAACAGATAAAGTGTTGTTGTAAAAGCCCAGATAATTATCTTTATCTACAGAGTATCCAGTCAAAACATCTCCATTAATAAACCTTAAATTATCATCAGAATTAATACCAGCGTCATTTATAATATGTGATAATTTAGAACCAACAATTGTTTTATAATATTGAGGATACTTTACTGGTGGTCCAGAAACAGCAATTGTTCTTGATGGTTCATAAATTCCAGTTAAAAATAATTTACCAATTATTGCAACATCTTCAGCACCTAAAGTCCAAATTTTTTCACCACTATTAACGGGGTCGATATGATGAATTTGAACACCAACATTTCCAGCAGGATGTAATCCTGAAACATTATGAACTGAGATATTATCTATTTCTTTAATGAATGAGTTATGATTTTTTTCAATACAAACATTTAAATCTCCGTCAGTTAATTTATTTAAAATATTTAAACCTGCTTTAAACTCTTCTTTTTGGTCACTCAATATAATTTCAATATCTGCAGCAATTGGAGCAGAACTAACAGCCGAAATAAAAATAGATTTAGGTGTATCATTTGGATTAGCAATTATATCATAAGGTCTTTGTTTAATAAATGGCCAGCAACCAGAATTTAACATAAGCTCTAATACATCATTTCTTGAACAAGAATCTATTTTAGGAACATTATGTTTTTTGATATTTTGATTGTCGTCAGTTATAATTAAAATTTCTAAGATTTTTCTTTTGGAACCTCTAACTATTTCAGATATAATTCCAGAAACAGGTGAGCAAAATTTAATTTCAGGATTCTTTTTAGAATAAAAAACAGGATCACCCATTTTAACACTGTCTCCAACCTTAACCACCATTTTAGGAGTTATAAGATGAAAATTTAACGGATTAATTGAAACAGATTTTGGAAAGGTAGCTTTTTTTACGATGTTTTCAGGCGCTCCTTTTAAATTGATGGATAAACCATTCTTAATTCGGATGTCATTTGACATAATTATATGCTATAAAATAGAGCGCAAATTTATTAATTAAAAGCTATTTCTAAAAGTTGATTTGAGATAAAATTATTATTTATATTCATTCTAAATAATATTAAACTAAGAAGTTAAATACATAAAAAAATATAACTTTAAAAAAATATTAATAAAATGAATAAATTTTCAATCATTATATTGCTTTTTTTGTTGATATTTTCAAAAAATTTTAGTCAATTTTATGAATTTCCAGAAAATATATTTAGTGCAAAAATTACAGGATCAAATCTAAATTATCCAGTTTTTAATTTAAAAGATAAAATATTTTTTTCATTTGATGATTTAAATATTAAAAAGTCAAGTTATTATTATAAAATAAATCATTTTGATTTTGAATGGAAACATTCAAAAGCATTAAAATCAGAATATATTGATGGATACGATGATAATTTAATTGAAACATTTGATAACTCTTACAATACACTTATCGATTATACAAATTATCAAATTTCTATTCCTAACGAAAATCTCAAATTAAAGATTTCAGGAAATTATTCGATTAGTATTCACAACGAAAACGGTGATTTTTTATTCGAAAAAAAGTTTTCCGTTTTAAATAAAATGATTTCAACCAATATCAAAATTAAAAGATCTACAGATTTAAAAAAAATTGATAGCCATCAAAATATTGATATCTCAGTAACTTGTGATAATTGTAATAAATTTATTGGCAATTCATCCGATTTGAAATTGGTTATTCTCAAAAATAATAACTGGAACGATTATAAAGTAATTGAAAGACCTGATTATTTTTTGAATAATACTCTGATTTTTAAAGACATCTCATTTGAAGGAGGAAATGAATTTTTAAATTTTGATAATTCAAAAATAAACTCAACTAATATCAAGGTTTATAAAACAGAACTTAACGATTTTTATGAAACATATTTAAGAACTGACATAGATAGAACTAATAGTATTTACCAATACAACCCTGATATTAATGGGTCATTTGTAATTAATAATAATTTCAATATTCCAGAAATAGAAAACGATTATACCTTAGTAAAATTTAGCCTCAAACCTGAAAGAATAGACGAGAAAAATAGAGTTTTTATAATTGGAGAGTTTAATGATTATAAAATAACAGATAAGTACGAACTTAAATTAAATGACGATATATATAATGGAGAATTCAAATTCAAACAAGGTTTTTACAATTACAAATATTTATCCGTATTACCAGGAAATAAAGTAAAAAAATATGCTGGAAATTTTTGGGAAACACAAAATATCTATAATGCATTATTATACCAGAAAAAACTAACTGAAAAATATTACAAACTAATTTCAATTAGCGAGATATCTAGTGTCAATATTAAAAATTAAAAAAGCTAATTAAATTCTTATTTTAAATATATAACTTAGCCCGATGATTAATCATGTTACTAGAGGTATTAAAATTTCTGTCAAAGTTTTATTTGACGGTTCATATTTCAAAAACTATATTTTGAATTACTCTTTTAGTTATACAATTTCAATAATGAATCAAAGCAAAAATTCTGTCCAACTTAAATCCAGACATTGGAGAATTTTTGATTCCTTAAATAGTGATATCATAATAGATGGAGAGGGAGTGGTTGGAGATAAACCAATTATTAAGCCTGGAGATTCTCACATATATTCATCAGGCTGTTTAATAACATCTACGGTTGGTGCAATGAGGGGGTTTTATAATATGATTGACATAAATACAGGGAAAAAATTTAGAGCCTATATTCCAACTTTTAAATTAAACTCTCCTCAAGCACTTAATTAATAATTTAATATTAAATAAAAATTTTATGTTTAAAGTTCCACAGTTAAAAAACGAAGATATTAAAGATTACTTGAAAAATTCTGAAGAAAGAATTGAAGTTCAAAACACTTACAATTCGATGTATAGTCAAAATATAAAAATTCCACTATACATTGGTGAAGATGAAATTTATACTGAGGAAAGAAAAAATATAAACCCACCACACGATCACAAAAAAGTAGTTGGAAATTTTTCTATTTGTAATGAACAACATGTTCATGATGCAATAAATAATTCATTAAGTGTTAAAAATAAATGGACAGAAACTTCATGGCAAGAAAGAGCATCAATATTTTTAAAAGCTGCAGAATTAATAGCTGGGCCTTACAGAGCAAAAATAAATGCTGCTACTATGATTGGTCAATCAAAAACTATATTTCAAGCAGAAATAGATGCTGCATGTGAACTTGTAGATTTCCTTAAACTTAACATAGTTTATATGAATGAAATTTATCAAGAACAACCTATTACTGTTGGCGAAGTTTCAAACAAATTAGAATATAGACCATTGGAGGGATTTGTTTACGCTATCACGCCGTTTAACTTCACAGCTATTGGAGGAAATTTATGTGCTAGCGCTGCTCTAATGGGGAATGTTGTTTTATGGAAGCCTAGTGATCATCAAGTATATAGTGCAAAAGTAATTATGGATGTATTTAAGGAAGCTGGCCTTCCTAAAGGGGTAATAAACCTTATTACCGGAGATCCTGTAATGATTACTGATATAGCTTTGAAAAATACTAATCTTTCTGGAATTCATTTTACAGGATCTACTGATGTGTTTAAATCTCTTTGGTCCAAAGTCGGATCTAATATTAACATTTACAGAGACTATCCTAGAATTGTTGGTGAGACAGGTGGTAAAGATTTTATCTTTTCACACCCATCTGCTGATTCAAAAATAGTTTCAACAGCAATTGTTAGAGGTGGATTTGAATATCAAGGTCAAAAATGTTCAGCTGCATCAAGAGTTTATATTCCTAAGTCTAAATCAAAAGAAATTATTCAGAATCTAGAAAAACAAATCAGCACCATTACTATGGGTTCCCCTATAGATTTTGAACATTTTATGACTGCAGTCATTCACGAAAATTCTTTTGATAAAATAGTTAATTACATAGAAACTGCTAAGAAATCTAACGAAGCTGAAATTATTATTGGTGGAGATCATGACAAATCTAAAGGATATTTTATTTCTCCAACAATAATCTTAACAACAAATCCAAATTTCATTACCATGGAAAAAGAAATATTCGGACCTGTTGTAACAATTTATGTTTACGAAGACAATAATTGGAAAGACACCCTGTCATTAGTGGACAAGACATCAATGTATGCTCTTACTGGAGCCTTTATTTCAAACGATAGAGACACTATAGATTATGCATTAAAAACGCTGAGATATAGTGCAGGTAATTTTTACATTAATGACAAGCCTTCAGGAGCTGTAGTAGGACAACAGCCTTTTGGTGGATCAAGAGCTTCAGGCACAAACGATAAAGCAGGTTCAAAATTAAATCTTTTAAGATGGGTTTCTCCTAGATTAATTAAAGAAAATTTTAACCCACCTACTGAGTATCCTTATCCTTATATGGCATAGGTAAGTAAACTATTTTTTTGGTTTCAAAAAAAGCATTGTTGATATAACTATTGATTGCATAGATTCTAGCAGATTTAAAACTCTCTAGTTCTTTTGTTAAGTCACCACCTTTTAAATATAAAATTCCGTTTTTTAATTGGTGCTTGTTTGTGGTTAAAAATTTACCGTCAACTATTTTAACAAAACTTGACATGTTAGTTACAGCTCTACTAACTATAAAATCGTACTGTTGATTTACATTTTCTGATCTGATTTTTTCAGCAACAACATTTTTAAGACCTAGATCATTAGCAATAGCTTGAACTACTTTAATTTTCTTTCCAATTGAATCAGTAAGATGAAATGAAACTTCTGGAAACATAATTGCTAAAGGTATTCCTGGAAATCCTCCTCCTGTACCAACATCAAGAATTTTTGTTTTAGGTAAAAATTTTATCACTTTAGATATACTTAAAGAATGTAAAACATGCCTAATATTTAATTCTGATATATCTTTTCTAGAAATTACATTTATTTTATTATTCCAGTCTTCGTAAAGTTTAGTTAGACTGTTGAACTGTTTAATTTGAGAATTCGTCAGGTCTGAAAAATTAGATTTAATGATGTTCAAAACTTTTATTAATTTATTCAAAATTACATCAATATTTTTAGCAAAATAAATATCTTTATCAGCATACATTATTTTAATTATGATAGAAAAAATAAATGCAATTAAATTCTCTAGAACCGACTCTAAAGAGTTTTTTAAAACTTTAAATAAAAGAGTTAACACTTATTTTAAAGAAAATAATATTTCAAAAAATGGTAACTGGAAAATTTGGTTCAAAACAATTATAATGTTCAGCCTTCTTTTAACTCCTTATATTCTAATTTCTATTGTAACACTCCCAAGTTGGATTCAAGTTCTATTATCAGTTATAATGGGTATAGGTTTAGCTGGTATTGGTATGAACGTAATGCATGATGGTAATCACGGTTCATTTTCCAAAAAAAAATGGATAAACAGACTAATGGGTGGAAGTATTTATTTATTAGCTGGAAATAGATATAACTGGCAAGTCCAACATAATGTTTTACATCATACCTACACAAATATTCATGGACATGATGAAGATTTAGAAGCAGGACGAATCATAAGATTTTCAAAGCACTCTAAATGGAGGTGGTTTCATAAATTTCAACATTATTATTCTGTTTTACTTTATGGATTATTGACGTTAAATTGGTCAATTACCACAGATTTTCTTCAAATGAAAAGATTTATGAAAAAAAAATTGTCACACGGAAGATTTCCAAATCCATTAGTAAACTGGACTAAATTAATAGTGTCGAAAGTA
>ENA-UZWS01010454-UZWS01010454.1-metagenome-genome-assembly--contig:-Day-3-25m-contig-10454_pt1 | contig 10428 bp, 10 predicted proteins | sample MGYA00260343_ERZ794903 | MGnify/ENA metagenome assembly ERZ794903
AGTGTTGAAATTGTATTCATAAAAAAATAAAGTGAATAGTCTATTCCAGCAATTCTTCCACGTAGATTATCTGGTGTTAAAACCTGTAATCCATAAGTCGAAAATGCCCACTGAGATCCACCACCGGAGTGACCCAATATCAATAGAAACACAGTCAAGTAGACAGAAGCAGAGAAAGAGATAAAGAAATAAAATAAACCCCACGCCATGATTGTTATCCCAATTGTATTGAGCAACTTTCCATCGGTACTTCCAAAAAAATATCGAATAATAATTGGTCCTATCAATGCGCCAATCCCTCTTGCTCCAAACATAAGTCCTGTTCCATAATCACCGGTTTTGTATATTTCGTATGATAGAACTGTAAAAAGAGACAATAGACCACTTGCTGAAATACTGAAAGTAGCTTTAGTGATAACTAAAGAGAGAATCTCCTTTCTCGAAAGCACATACTTTACTCCATCAACAAAGTTTATATTCTCCTCATTTGAGTTCGAGTTTTTCTGTTCACTTAAGTCTTTTTTGATTGAAAACACAATAAATGCAGAGATAACGAATGATAGGAAATCTATTGTAAATAATGTATCTCTACTAACAACAGTCGTTAAATATCCACCTATGCCAGCGCCAAGTCCAGCCATTATTCCCCAGCTCGAGAAGAATATTACATTCGCCTCGGCTAGAAAGTCTTTTTCTACAACATTTGGTAATGCCGCATCTGATGTCGGCATGTATGCGGCACTTACAACCGAAAGCATGCCAAATGAAAACAAAATGAATATTACATTCTCTGTATTCACTGCATAAAGAATTAATAGGACTACTACACCAGATAAAAACTCAGAAATCGCAATGATTCTTTTTCTATCATATTTATCAGCTAAATACCCTCCAAAGCTTCCTAAAAAAAATAAGGGAGCACTCTGCACCACAAGTACAAGCGATGTAATTAGTGGATTTTCAGTTAGTTCATAAATAATACCAAGTAAGGGAACAGTAAGTAACCAGTCACCACCGAGTGTTATTAATCTAGCTGCAAATAGCTTTTGAAAATCTCTGTTTTTTGTAATTAGCTGTATATATTTTTCAAGATTTTTCATAAGTCATACAACTGTAACTGGATTAGAAAATAACTACTATAATTGAACAATGATAAAAACAGTATTAATAACAGGTGGAACAAGGGGAATAGGGCTTGCAACAGCGCTTAGATTCTCTGAAAATAATTGGAACGTTTACATTACATCAAGAAAAGAAGAAAACTTGTCAGCAGTGCTTAGTGAGCACAGCAAGTTAAAAGGTTTTGTTGCAAACGCAGACAGTGAAGATGCTGCAAATGAAACATGTGAAGCTATCGTTAAGGAAACCGATTCACTCGATGTCTTAATCAATAATGCAGGTACAAACCCTTCGGGTGGCTATTTAATGGATGTGGACATATCAAGAGTTCAGAAAACATGGGATGTAAATCTTCTTGGGCCTTTACTTTGGGCTAGAGCAGCTGTAAAGGTTGGCTTAAAGGAATCAATTCTAAATGTTGCTTCTGTTGGAGGTATCAAACCCGCATCTTACATGGGTGCTTACAATATTTCTAAAGCGGGACTTATCTACATGACAAAACAATTAGCCAAAGAATTAGCTCCTAACATACGAGTAAATGGAATTGCTCCTGCTGTTGTAAAAACTAAACTTTCTGAAATGCTCTGGGAAAATGACGAACAAGCTACTGCAGATCTCCATGCGTTGAAAAAATTAGGAACACCTGAAGATATTTCTAATTTGATGTATTTCTTATCTAGCGAGGAAGCTTCTTGGATTACTGGTGAAGTAGTTACTATTGATGGCGGTTATTTACTCTAAACTTAACTTAAAAAATATCTAGCTAGTTGGTTGTATAAAGGTATTCCAAAAATCACATTGAATGGAAAAGTCACGCCCAGGCTCAATCCAAGATAAATTGCAGGATTAGCATTTGGGATTGCATCTTTAACAACTGCAGGCACAGCAATATAACTTGCACTAGCTGTTAAGACCATAAGTAAAGTTGTATTGCCAACCGTTAATCCAAAGTAAGAAGAGAGAGCTAGAGCTAGAAGAGAACCAGTTAGTGGTGTCAGTAATGCAAAGGTTATCAATTTACTTCCTTTGCCGGAAAGTTCAGACATTCTTTTTGATACCCGTAATCCCATAACGAAAAGGAAAATTATCAGTATCCAGTCAAATATATCTTTAGTGATAAAACTAAGCAGTACCTCATTTTCAAATTTTACTAAATACCCGAAAACTAAAGATGTAAGAAGAATTACATTTGGAATTTCTAAAAAAGCTGTTTTTAGTGTCTCGATTTTTCCGCTAGTTTCAGAGTCACTGTTATGTGTTACTAAATATAAAGCCATAAAAATTGCTGGAAACTCCATTACTACTAACACTGCGGACATGTAATTATCGTAAACCTGATTGCTTGCGAGCAAATAAGTGTTTGCAGTCACAAAAGTAACAGCACTTACTGAACCGTAGGTTCCTGCTAGTGCTGCAGCATCATCTGTGTTGAGAATATTTTTTAGAAATAAATAAGAAAGTATCGGTATTAATAGCGCAAAAAACACACCTAACGACAAAACATTAGTTACTTCACTAATGAATCCAGTTTCTTTGAGACTTGTGCCACCTTTTAGGCCCAATCCCAACAGCAGATAGTATCCAAGATATTTTGAAATAATAGGGGATGGAGATTTGTCTTTAAAGATACTTCCAATAATTATTCCAGAGATGAATATCAGCAAAGCGGGGTTTAACAAAGCATTGATCATTAATAAGAAATGATAGTGTTCAATTCACTTTTTTATTGAATATTTTAAAATATGTTAAGAAATTTTACTTATTATATCTTTAACTCTATCGGTGTTAACAGGATTGTCGAGAATACCATCTACTTTAAAATCTGTTCCTATAATTCCAATATCAGCTATTTGAGAAAAATCTTGTATGTTTTCGCCATTTAATCCTGAACCTATAGCTAGTTTGCCTTTTGGTACAATATTCCTAATTTTTTTTAGATCTTCAAGATCTGTGACTTCACCTGTTCCATCACCACTAACAATAATTACGTCAGCTCCTGCTCTTTCTAATAATTCCTTTGTATGGTTTTCTATTTTTGCTCCATGAGGTGGCGTAGCATGCTTAACAAAGACATCCGCAAAAACTTGAATCTCTTTCGAAAGAGTGTTTCTGAACTGAGAAACATCATATGATTTACCTTCAATTATTCCTTGATCTGTATACATAATATTATTTAATACATTTATGCGTACAAAATTAGCATCAATTGCTTCAGCAATTGCTAAAGCACTTATTCCATCATTTCTTAAAACATTTATTCCAATATCAATATTTTTATCCAGCTCTAAATTTGAAGCTACAGTTGTGAAGCTAACCAAGGATCTTTTTGATAGGTTATCTTTAACAAATGGAGCATCACCAAAATTTTCAATAATAATACCATCAACACCACCCTCGGTAAGTGCATTTATGTCATTTTGGGCAAGTGTAGTAATTTCAGAAATGGATAAATCGTTAGAAGTCGAACCAGGGAGCCCTTTTAAGTGTATAACACCATAAATTTTCATTACTAAATCTTAACGTGTTTTGTTTTTAATAGTTTTTTTGCAAAATCACCTTCAACAGTTAATGTTGGTTTGAAACTTTTTCCAGTCCTACCTGTAACAACACGACACCAGTCTCCAGCGTTACCCTTAATTGTATTTTCTGCATTCTCATCACCAAACTGCCAAGCTCTATATTCTGGCCCAATTAATTCTATTCTTAAATCTTCATATTTTAGCTTGTTGAGTTTGGCTGTTCTTTCAACGTTTAGAAAACCATAAAGTGCAACGTGTTCGATCCTTACTGAATCTTCATTATCTTTTTTCATACACTCGTATATATCTAAACCGTGTGACCATGTTTCAGAGAGTTTTGTAGCGGCAAATGTTAAGTAGTCTATCTCGTTGTTCCACCATTTAATCTTTCTACCAGGAGTAGCGTCTGCAAGTATTTCAACAACCTTAGCTCTTGAAAGTCTCCACCACTCAATAACATCTTGTGGTCTCATGTCCTTACCTTTTGTTATTGAATTTTTTTCAAATTTACCTAACCCGGTTGGACCTCTATATTTATTAAAATCTGTACCCTTTTTTTTAAGTGCATTGAAAGCTAAATCTTCCAAACCTGCAAGATAGCTCACGTGTTCGGTAATTGTCCAATTTTTAAAAGTAGTTTTAGTGCTCCAATTCCTTACAGGAATGCTTTGTAAGTATTGGTCTAATAATTGTTGTTCGGCGACGAGGCTACTTAGAATTTCTTTCACATCTTAATTCTAATTGTGAATCCGAAAAAGCCAAAGGCGATGCNNGACTTACTCAATGAAAATACAACAGTTAAAAATCAAATTGATAGGTTAAAAGAGGAAATCACAAAACTCGAGACTGATGATTTGGAAAACAAACTAAAAGACTTTTTCAAAAAATATGATCCAAAATTCAAAGATGATATCTAAGTCATACGGAATATAACATCTGGCGTATATTCGGTAAAAGTTTTTATTATTGGCCTAAGGGGTTAGTAAAGTTCGTAACTTTTCTACATGTTAAAAGTATTAAATTCAACCATTCAAAAATAGGTAAATTTGTTATTGGTGACAATATTCTTCTCCTTGAAACGAGGGGAGTTGTTACTGGTAAGATTCGGAAAACGCCATTGACCTATGCTAAAACTGATGAAGGATTCGTAGTAGCAGCATCTTATGGTGGTAGAGATGAAATCCCACAATGGTTTCACAATTTACAAGACAACGAAAACTACATTACCGTAAATAATCTTCGAATCAAAGTAAAGCATAAAATCATCCCGTTAGACAACCAGCAATTATATTGGGACAAGCTTGTTAATGTGTATAAAACATTCGAACAGTATAAAGTAAGGACAGAAAGAGATATTCCGATTGTTGAGTTTGTTAAAGTTTAGGTTTTAAATTCGGACCATTTCTTACCACTGTATTCCACAGTGTATTGTAATGATCAATATCCTCACTATTTACATGTGGAATTACCATATTCTTCCACGTTTCCATCAAAGGATCTGATGAATTTTTATATAGGTCTAGTCCCACAGGAATTCTCTCTACAATCGTTCTGAGACTCATAGGTGTTTCAATATTCACACTGATATCATCGGAAACGAAAGAGTTGTTAATTTCAATTGCTAATTTAATAATTAATTGAACAAATTCACTCTGAAGGTTTGGATATCTTTTCTTAAAGATTGCCTCTAGCTGATCTTTACTAGGGAAGGGTTTGTCCCATATTACCCAACGGTCTGCGAAAGCTTTATTCAATGTCTGGGTTCCCGCATAATCTCTCAAACTAGTTGGGTTCATTGTTCCAAAAATAAATGTGTCATTACGTAATTCAATAACTTCACCATTGGGCAATTCAAGTTTTTTGTGTCTGTCTAAAAGAGAGTGGAGGGCAAACAAAACTTCCGGACCTGCGGCATTTAATTCTGATAGGTTAACAAACGATGGACCTCTTAACGCTCGAGTCAGTTCTCCATCTTGCCACTTACTATCTGTACCACCAATACCATCACCATAAAGCTGAACAGATCCTAGTAATGTAACATCTCTGACTTCCCCAGATAGAGGGATCCTGTAATAAGGAAATTTTAATTTTGCAGCTAATTGTTCTATATCGTGATCCTTACCAGTTCCCATGTGTCCTTTTAGTGCAATATGAATTGGTATTTCGTTATCAAATGTTTCCTGCTTGCTTTTAATTATTTTTGCTAGTTTATATTGGGTACCAAGATCTACATAGTTTTCATCTACACTTGGAATTCTTTCTGATCTTGATTCAAAATCTTCTATCTTTTTATCAAGTACACATTCTTCAATTGAGACATTGTCTTTTCCATTTGGATCTTTAAAAACTTGTTTACCCATTTATGCTGCTCCTGATGATTCTTTAACGTTTCTTATAAGTATATCCTTTGTGATGTTTACTATTGAATGGATAAGTTCTTCTGGTCTACTAATTTGTGTTTTGTTTTGATATTCTTTCCAAGTACCTCTATCTCCAATACCTATTCCAATAACATCAATGCCAAATTTACTTGAATAATCAATAGAACTTTTTAAATCTGAAAGAGTTCCTCTTGTCATACCATCTGACAAAACTGCTAATAATTTAGTATTTGATCCATGTTCTAGCAGCCTTTTTGTTGAGAACATGATATTTCTTTCATCAACATTTGTACCACGCTCAAACATACTTGCAGGAGGATGTTCATCTGTAGACGTTAAGGCATCAAGGGAAGATCTTAAGTTCCTTGAAAATTCAATCAAGCCAATAAACTTTTCATACTGGTTTTTCCAGGAGTCATCAAATCTTTTAACAAAGTAATGATTTGTTGTGTTGAAATAAAATTCCGCATTTGATCCATAATTAGTATTCAACATTGAAGAAACTGCCATTTTTCTTTTTAGATACATTTCTTCATTCTCATTTTCATTCGCCAAAAATGCTCTGTTAAAAATTGCGACTTCAAAATCAACATTAAGTTCATGACAAATTTGCGATAGGTAGTTAGCACCAATCAGAGCTGCAGACAGAGACCATGGGTAAACTTCTCCTTTCTTTTTCTCCAACATAGAACCACTTCCGTCTATTAATAAAGACACAGCGTAGGACTTATTTGACAGTCTTTGTTTCTGCTCGAACATTCTCTCATATCTTCCAGAAGCTAGTAGCAAGGGCACATGTGGAGAAAGATCACCTTGATCGTAGCCACTAATTCTTTGTCTTTTCTGATTATGGATGAAGTATGGTTTAATTTTATTTGTAACTTCATGTACAGGCAAGTTCCACTCCTGAAGTAGGTTATTGTATGTCTTTATTCCCGATGTATACAAGTTATTAAAAGTGTGAGGTAGATTCGTATTAACTAGTTTTGAAACTTTTCCATTTGGTAAGTAAACAGTTTCTGAACTACCAATTTTAGAAACGTGGTCATCCATAAAATTAAGTTTTTCGTCATCAGATTGCTTACCTTTTTCACCAAGAAACTTCTCTAGAGTGTTTCCTGTTGTGACGTTTGTAGACGAGGGGATTAAAACCTTATTTAACTCATCAACAATATTGTCATCCATACTTTCAAGTATTTCCCTTTGTTCGCCCAAGCTATATTCACGAAGATCAGGTAAAAGCTTGTTAACCCTACATATGTCAATGATTTGAATAGTTAATTCGATAACTTCCTCTAAATTATTACTGTCGTATGTAAATTTAGAAAGCAACTTTTCTGATTCAGTAATAGAAGTTCGTATATTTTTATTAAAGGATGATGTATCGACCTCCAAATAAGAGGTTATGTTATGAAACAACAGTGAGAGAAACTGATTAAATGCCTTTAGATTTTTTATCTGATTAAATGATTCTTGGTATACATCTTCAAATATAGAACTTAGACCTTGAAATTCTTTAACGAAATAGTATTCCTCATAAGAGTGAATCAAAATTTCAAACACATATTTTCCAAAGGGTCCAGCGAGAACTTCCAATACTTCTTCAATATTGGATAGACCAGTTGTTTCTTCTACATATTTTTTAAGATCTTTATCTATTTCAAAATTGTAATCTTGCATCGAGTGGATAGCTTCATGAACAACAGTTCCAATTATTAATTCTTTAAAATCTAATTTTGAAGTTGTTACCGAGTTCACAAGAATTGAGGGGTTGATGATAATTTCATTTGTATTGATATTTTTTGACTTACCTAGATTAATGTTTAGCTCTTTGTTCCCAGTTTGAGATTGCAGTAGCCTTGTTATTGCTGGTCTTATTTTCTCGAACTCTAAGACTATTTCAGATTCTATATTTTTATCATTAGGTTTCATCATTTATAACATTATCATTAATTACTGTGGATATAAGAAATTAGAATGATAAATATGAGTAACAATGAAACGGTGAAGATTGCAATATCAGGTGGTATGGGAAAGATGGGTTTACTGTTATCTGATTTCATAGAGAACAAAGATGGCTATGATATCTCTGGAATTTATGATCCTGGAAAAGAAAGTGACACATATCATAATTACAAATCGATTGATGAAATAAATGCAGACATTTTAGTTGAATTCTCTCCGGCTAATTCCATTAATGAAAATCTATCAGTACTAGCTAACATGAAAATTAATCTTGTCGTAGGATCATCTGGAATAAATGAAAGTTCACTCGAAGTACTAAAAAGTAATATTGACGATGATCAATTCATATGCATTATTCCAAATTTTTCTATAGGTGCATCATTTCAAAAAATATTTTCAGGACTGTTGAATAAGAATTTTCCTGAGGTTTCTATTGAAGAAAGACATCATAGTAATAAAAAAGATTCACCATCTGGAACTGCTGTTGATATGGCTCAATCATTAGATCGTCAAGAAAGATCATCCACAGAGATAAAAGAATCAAGTGACTTCGAAGAAAATGTAGTTAATGAAATTAACATCCAATCATTACGCAGCGACAAATACATCGCCGAGCAGACTGTAACGTTTAGCACAACTGATGAATCAATTAGTATCGATCATAAAGTTACTAACAGAACAGCTTATCTTGAGGGGATAGGGTATATACTCGATGTTCAGAATGAATTAAAAGGTTTTCACCACGGTTTAGAAAATATTATGATTGAAAGGTTTAAAATATAATTATGGACCACTTCGGACAATTATTGACTGCAGCTATAACTCCCTTTGACAACAACGGAGTAATGGAAACAGATACATTTTGGAGACTGTGTAAAAAACTTGTGGGAGAGGGTTCGGACGGAATTGTATTAACTGGTACAACAGCTGAATCACCGAACCTTACTGAAGCAGACAGACTCAACATATATTCAACAGCGAAAGATGCTGTTGGGGAAAAATCTAAATTAATCGCTGGTACCGGCACATACTCTACTCAAGAATCAATTCATTTTACGAAATTGGCTGAAGAAGTAGGAATGGATGGAATCATGATTGTAACTCCATATTACAATAAACCATCTCAACTAGGAATTCTTAAACATTTCGAGTCTATCAAAAATACTACTGAGCTTCCAATCATGGCGTACAACATACCAGGTAGAACAGGAACTTTAATAGAACTTGATACTATTGAAAAACTAATTAAAGATATAGGGATCCATTCAATAAAGGATGCTGTTGGTAATTTTGATTTTTCTCGAGAAGAACTAACAAGATTTAAAGATGATGTGTTTATCTACTCTGGTGATGATGCTCTAACTAAAAACTTTATTGAAAACGGAGCAGTAGGTGTTGTTTCAGTAGCTTCTCATTTAGTAGGACGTCAAATTAAAGAAATGATCAATCTACTACTTGAGAACAAAGAAACTGAAGCAGAAAAAATACATCAGACGTTACTACCTTTTATCGCAGCTATATTTGAGGAACCAAGTCCAGGTCCAGTTAAGTATCTTCTTTCTGAGTCATGGGAGAATGTCGGCAAGCCTTTATTGCCAATGACTGATGTGTCCCCTGAATTAGCTAAAAAACTCAATGATCTGTACACCAAAATAAATATCTAAAACCTTTACCCACAAGATAATGTGGTATAATACATTGTGGCTGTGAAGACATCCACTCGCAAAAGGGTAAATGGGCGTAAGCGGGTGTCAAAACAAAACAATTTAATAAAAGTTAACAAGGGCTTTAAAACACTTAACTCTTCAATTTCTAGTGTCTTAAAAAAGTTCTTTAATTCCTATCAATCTGTTGCATCCTTTATGTTCATAGTCGCATTATTTACTGCACTTTCTAGTGTTCAAAAAGCTGGACCAATTGGTGAATTATTTTATGGTCTCCTTACCTGGTGTTTTGGTTACGGTGCACTTGCTTTACCTGTTTTGATGATTTATGGTGCTGCAATTCTTGTTAGAGATAAAGAATTTATTCAATCTCAAAAAGTATTAGTAGGAACCTTTTGGGTTCAAATCTTTTCATCTGCACTTTTTCATTTTTACATACACCCTCAACCGCTACCAATAAGTGTTGGTGGTGAAATCCTTCAAAGAGCCGGTGGTTTTGTTTCCGCATTCATAGTGTATCCTTTAAACAACCTGATTGATGTTGAAATGACTCATGCAGTTCTTTTACTTGGATTAATAATATCTGTTCTTTATATGACTGATATTGAACTTAAAGATTTAATTGGTGGTGTACAGGCAATATTTGCATACACATTCAAGTTCATTGTTGCTTTTTTCAAAGCACGAAGAGAAGCTTCTAAGGTAAACTTTGATCAAATACTTAATCAAACTGAAACTAACGATGTTGAAAATGTTTCTATCAAAGATAATGTATTAAAG
>ENA-UZWS01006313-UZWS01006313.1-metagenome-genome-assembly--contig:-Day-3-25m-contig-6313_pt1 | contig 10410 bp, 7 predicted proteins | sample MGYA00260343_ERZ794903 | MGnify/ENA metagenome assembly ERZ794903
AAGCTGATTCATCGTGTTGTGAAAATGCTGAACTCTCATCTCGTCCTCGTTAAGGAACACCGTATCAAAACCAGATGAGGCCATGCCGCGCTGAACACCCGCGAGTAGCTCTACATCTTGGTCGATGGTATCCGTCATCGATTTAGCGCCGGATACAATCGCCTCGTAGTGGAAGACATCGCGCTCGGGTCGCGCGTAGTTTTCTGGAACAAACGCTGATTGATCTTGATAGTGACGACCTGCAGACATGATCGCGTCGCCAGATGTGGCAAGTGCAGGATCGGCGAAACGAACCAGGCTGATTTTGTCGAATTCGCATTGTGAGGGATCCGTGGGGTGGGGCCTTGGTCTGAGGATCCAGCAATGCTCAGGGGTAAAGGAAAGCACAATGTTAGGAAACAGATTATATTGCCAGACGTCCGAAAGCTGGTCATCGGATAGCGCTGAATAGTCCATTCCCTGCGTGTGTCCCATGATACGCTTCTGTTTCTGAACAGCTTCGCGCACTTCCATCACTCTGCCCTTGAAATCAGCTGGATCAAGGCCGATAGATCGTAGCTGCATCGCCTGGATGTCGGTCGGCATATCTGGCACAGGGAACCTTGGGTTTACGGTGGCGCCCGGTACTTCGACGCCGGTATGCCCATGTTCGAATAACCTCACAGTATCGTTGCAGCAGTCGACCATGCGTTTATGTTGAGGATGCAGAAAATCAACATGGTACAACTCGCCGAAGTTATCGATGACAGCTTTCCAATTGCAATCTAGATTCACGGTTTGGTCTTGGACTAGCGTCATTTTATCGAATTGATAAGGCGAGAGAATCTCATCCAGAGGACCAAGAAAGGCTTTAAACGGCATGGGTTCTTCAGCCAAGCAAACAAAGACAAAACCGTTCCAGCACTCTGTGTGTACTTTTTTTAGGCTGCGATCTTGTCCCGGTGCGCCCTCGGTAAAACGCTCTTTGTAGGGGACTATCGATAGATCACCATTAATGTCGTAAGTCCACGCGTGGTAAGCACATCGGAAATTTATCGCATGGCCACGTTCCTCGGTGATCAGCGTATTACCGCGGTGCTGGCAAACATTGTAGAAGCCCTGAATGTTATTTTCAGCGGTTTGGGTAACTAGAATTTGTTCACGTCCCAGATCAAAGACAAAATAGTCTCCTGGTTTTTTGACATCGCTTTGCAACCCAGCCAATAGCCATTGACGCCGCCAGACAGAGTCCCACTCTTGCTCCATATAATCTTTGCTAACAAATCTCTCCTTGGAGAAGTTGCTTATACGAGGGGATTGCTTTGTATAGTTAACGATGTTGATCGTCACGTCATTTCCTAGTCAATTAAGCATGGACGTAGGTTAATTCACTTCGCTCTTGCTGTCACGGTGAGTGTTTTTGTTTGTGGTCTGACCGTTACATCGTGTTTAATCAGACGCAGATTCAAATAGGAGTAGAGTTAAGTGGATTATAAGAACGTGACACTGGAAAGGGATGGCAAAGTTGCCATCGTTCGATTGAATGCACCTGAGGTGCTTAATGCGCTATCAGGTGATATGGTTCAGGAACTGTCTCATGCAGTAGATGCTGTGATCAGCAGTGACGCCAGATGTTTGCTTTTAACCGGCGAAGGTCGAGCGTTTTGCGCTGGTGCGAATCTCAGTGCCCGCGACTCATCTGACGCGTTGCCCCCAGCAGGCAGTGTACTTGAAACCCACTACCACCCAGTGATGACGAAGTTACGCAACATGGATATCCCAATGGTCTCTGCCGTGAATGGCGCCGCTGTGGGTGTCGGTATGAGCTTCGCCGTCATGGCTGATATGGTGATTGCAGCACGAAGTGCCTATTTTCTTCAGGCGTTTGCCAACATAGGTTTGGTGCCTGATGGCGGTGCAACGTGGATCTTACCGCGTCTGATTGGCTGGGGGCGGGCCGTCGAACTGTCGTTGTTGGCGGAGCGTTTACCAGCGGAGCAAGCGTTGGAATGGGGGCTGGTTAATCGAGTTGTTGATGATGCTGATCTGATGACAACTGCGATGGAGATTAGTCAGCGGCTGGCGAACGGTCCTATGTCTCTTGGGCTTATTCGGCGGGCCTATTGGGACTCGCTCAGCAACAGCTACGCCGAGCAATTTCAGCACGAAGCTAATCTTCAACGCATTGCGGGTGCCAGTGATGATAACCGTGAAGGCGTTAAGGCGTTCCTTGAAAAGCGCAAGCCGCAGTTTAAAGGTACTTAACGCAAAGCGTCACTTACAGTGCTTTAATGACAGTGACGTAGCATTGCTGAGTCATCAATAACGACCTCAGCGACGTGTTCACTTATCGCATATTTCTACAAGAGGAAACCATAATGTCTAAAACGTCAGCGCAGGAATTTGACAACCAATACCTGAGGGGAAACTATGCCCCCGTTACGGAGGAAATCACCGCAACTAATTTGGAGGTGGTCGGTGAATTGCCCAGGGAATTGAATGGACGTTATCTGCGTAATGGTCCCAACCCCTTCAACGACGTCAATCTGTCGACACATCATTGGTTTGTTGGTGCCGGCATGGTGCATGGACTCAGGCTTCGCGAAGGCAAGGCAGAGTGGTATCGAAACCGTTATGTTGGCTCGAAGGCGCTGAATGAGTTTCGAGGCCTGCCAGATATTCCCGGGCCTAACTGGAACAGCAATGACGGTGGCCCCAACACGAATGTTGGCGGCTTTGCGGGGAAAACTTGGGCTATGGTGGAGGCGGGGGGCTGCCCCGTGGAGCTCACTTACGACCTCGAAACCGTCGGCCGGAATAACTTTGAAGGTACATTACCCGGCGCATTCACGGCGCATCCGAAAATAGACCCGGTGACTCACGAGATGCACGCGATGGTCTATGCTTGGCCGGAATGGATGGATCATGTGCAATATGTTGTTGTGGGCACTGACGGCAAAGTCCGCAAAACCTTGGATGTGCCGTTGCCAGGCATGACCATGATGCATGACATGTCGCTCACCCAAAAGTACGTCATTATCTACGACCAGCCAGTTACAGTCGATTTCAACATGGTAGCTACCCACAGTTTTCCGTTCAAATGGAATCCAGACTATGGTAACCGAGTTGGTCTGCTGCCGCGTGAGGGTCGTGCTGAAGACATTATTTGGATAGATGTCCCCATGGGTTACTGCTTCCACCCAATGAACGCTTTTGACAATGAGGATGGCAGCATCACCATTGACCTTTGCAATTACGCGTCCATGTTTAATCACGATTTGCTAGGTCCGTTCGGTGATTCTCTTTCCCATCTTGAACGCTGGACGGTGAACCCGGCCACACGGAGCGTCAATGTTCAAGTGATCGACGAAAGCCCCAATGAGTTTCCGCGCCATCGTCATGATGTCGGCAATCAGCCATATCGGTTTGGTTATTGTTCGTCACCGAGTAACCAGCCGGGAAAAGCTTGGCCGACATTGAAGCATGATCTGAAAACCGGCGAGCGCAAAGTGTTTGATCATGGCGCTGGACGAGCTGCTGGAGAACCCGTATTCGTTGCTAAAGAAAATTCCGATGCAGAAGATGCGGGTTACCTAATGACGTTCGTTCATGATCAGGGTAAGGATGCTGCCGAGTTTGTCGTTATGGATGCAGAAGATTTTGATCGTGGATATGTTGCCCGCGTAAAGCTGCCGCAACGCATACCGTTTGGTTTTCATGGCAACTGGGCTAGCGATGCGAGCGTTCCGCCAGACTAGTTGGCATAAACGGCGGTACTAACAGTGTCTCGGCAGTTTAAAAAAAACAGTAGTGCTGACGTTGAAGGGTCGGAAATGTGGGCCGGTCAGCTCGCTACTGGCTTCAATCATTGAGCCTTCGATAACTGTAATTTTGATGGGAGTTGGAAAACGCTATTCTGTATAACGCAGAGATTTTAAATTGTCGTCATGAAGGTTTCTTGTGATCTCATACTTGGAGAATAAGTAAAGTGCTAACGACGGCAAAACAATACTGATCAACACGATTGCGATCGCAAGTTGTTCGATCGCAACAATTTTTTCAGCCTGACTGGCACTCGCGGAAAAGCCGACGATACTCAGCAAAATCCCTTTAATCATTAGCCCTATGCCGGACACCGATTTTTGAATGAGATTGGGCCCCGCAAAGAAAAGACCCTCTGCGCGTCTTCCGGTTTTGGTCTGGCTGTCTTCAACGACGTCTGCGGTCATTGAGCCGACAAGGATCCAAGCGAGTACAGCGACGGAGGCAGCAATGAGCGAGTGAACGAGCATGACCCACCAGAGTGTGCCGTATTGCTCGCCATTAGGCGGCAGCAGATTGGTTCCGAAGTTTAGATCGCTCAATCTCAGCATCAGCAGCACAGGGCCGATGACGATTGACATGATAAATAGGGTGACCGCCAAATTTTTCTTATCAAAGCGTTTGGCGAGCGGACCCGCGAGCGCACTGATGGACATTGCCGCCATCAAATCAACGATCGCAAAGATAGCGACGTCAGAGGGTTTCCAATCCCAAAAAAAACTATTGAAATAAAACCCTAAACCGCTGGTGAGGCCAACAAACACGGCAAAAACTACGCCCGAAAAAAACAGCATAAGCCACGATTTGTGATTGAGCGTGGCTTTGATTTCGGACCATATTCCACGAATAGATTTAGGTCGATCGGTTTTTGGCTGTTCAAGTTTAGGGATGTCTTTGAGTGTGCCTAGAGCGAAAAGCAGACCCGTAACAAAAATTAGCCCGCTACCCCAAACGGCGAGTTGCTGATAGCCTTCAAAGTTGTCGTAGGAGTCTTTTAAGAAATACTTTTGTGTTACGTAGAAAATACCCGCGCCGCCGATCCACCCAAAAAAGCTGCTAATACCGTGCAGTTGAGTCCTTTGGTGATAATCTTTAGAAATCTCTGCGCCCAGGGCTTCTCGAGGAATTTGATACAAAGTCCAAGACACGCGCAGTAAAGTAATGAGTAGTAAAAGCTGGAAAAATAGACCGATCTGCGAGGAAGCAAACTGCCAGGTAATGAGTAGGAAGTAAAATAGAGCACCGGGTAAAATACTGGCAAAGATATAGGGATGACGTCGCCCCAGTCTAGATTTGGTGTAGTCTGAAAAGTATCCAATCAATGGATCAGTAATGCCATCGATGATTAAGGCAATCGCGAGGGCCAAACTAACGAGCAACGCGTCAAGGCCCAGCACATTGTTGTAATAATAGAATATGGGCGCGCCCAGGAAATTAGATTTTATCGCCGGTGATAGGTTCCCGATGCCATAAAAGATCAGACTTGACGTTGAAGCGATGCTCTTGCTCATAGAGATTTCTTTTTCATCACTGAATCCATGTGGACACAAACTGCTTTTAACTGTACACGAGTTCTTCTGAGGATAGGAACATTTAAAATGTATTTTTTCCGCACGATGCGCTGGCTTATCTGTCGTCTATAGGCATCGACTGTATCGGCTTTGATGACTGTCTTAAAAACACCAATCATTTTAAGCGATATTAATGGTAGCAAATGTTCATCGTGACCATTTGTTCCGGCACGCTCGGTTCGTGGTGGTCAGCGTTGGCCATATTGCTAAACGCAAACGCGCACATTAATCCGATCAATAGCCTCTTTTGCATGGTGTCACCCCTGTTCAGATGGTTAGGTCGAGCTTTTACGCTACGCGGGGCTTAGAAGTGGGGCAACATTAGTTCGATATTGGTTAAGACGGCGTCTGAAGTAAGCCGAGAGTGTATACCTGCGAGAAGGCACGGATTGCGAAGGAAGGTCGTCACTGCAAGCCGCGATTTCGCGAGAGGTTAAGGTATTGCTTTTGGACCGATAAGGTCGAACAGTGATCAGAAGTACAGCCAGGGCGCAGGGGCCTGATAACCTGTATTCAACACGATTAAACGCGGCGATGTAAACCCAGAGAACTTTGTGTTTTTAAAAGCAAATCTCTCGATATTAACGCTGAGAAAAGATGACTGAAAACCCCTGTTTAGGGTTTTCAGTTTTCCTAGATTTTCTTCTTCACAAAAATGAAATCGCCACCTTCATCGCCCGACCCCTGAACCACCCCATATTGGGGAACTTGATTGAGAACGCTGTTGTTCATGACCGCAATTTTAAATCGTGCAAAGAGATCTTGGGAAGTGAGGTGCCTTAGCTGATTAGATTCAAGGTTTTTAATCAAATATTTCATAAAAACACTGTCGTCCGGGACCTCTGTCAGTGTGCCGCTGGTAATCGCTTTCCGGCTTGTCATCTGAAACAAGGTCGATTCCAGTTTGCTCTCACCCTTAAATGCAGCTCTGGTTTTAAACAATCCTCCACTGAAGCAAGCATCAGCGATTAACAATGTGTGTTTGGTTTTTATACCGTAAATGTAGTCTCTTATCGTCGCGTTACTTATCCAAGAGGATTTACTTTTCTGTCTCGCGTCTGCCGGCAACCAATAACCTTGCTTAAAGCTTTCATCCCAGTAGCCATGCCCAGCATAAAAAATTAGCAGACTGTCATTGGCTTTTACCGCAGACGCCAAGTTTTCTAGCGTATCAATCAATTCAGACCTTGTTGGGTCCTCTAGCACGATCGCGTGTTCCTCAGAAAACGCGTAGTTTGCAATGAGCACCTCTTTCAATGACTTTGCATCTTTGACGGGGTCGTTCAAATCTACGATTTCGTCACTTTCGTATTGATTGACGCCAATGAAGAGTCCGTAAAAATTACCGACATTCAGCACTAATTCATCGTCATCATCATAGTAAAAGTCTGCATCACCAAGGGATCTATCTGGGCTGTCTGAATATGGGTTGTTCGTCAACGACCTGTTGCGCTGTGGCGCCGCCTGTGGTTTTTTTGGCACTAAGGTGGAGAAATCGTCCAAATAGGCGGTCAACACCCGCTTCTCTTTGTCCAAGTCAAACAGTGAACCTTGAAGCTTGTCCAACCTATCATTGAGCGCTCCAAGCTCTCCAGACGAGCCTCCTGTATTGTTCTGGCTCCCTGCCTGTCTTGATGTTGACGTGGACGTTACGGCAGAACCTACTTGTCCTCTCCTTTGATTGAAACGGATAACAGATATGTCGTTTTGAACCGAATTGATTTTCGATTCAAATCCTCGGTATTTACTACTTAACCCCTGTATTTCTGCCTCTAAATATCGTTTTGCCGACGCTATTTGTGACTCGCTGCATACGGGGTAACAATCAACAGGGGCTTGGGCGAGCGAAAATGGCACTGAAAAGTAGAGTACGAAGCCAAAGAAAACCTTAATTATGTTGTTTTTCATTAGAAACACACCTCTAGGGGGTCTTATCAAGAATCCTGAAAATGCCTTTCGGCTGTCATCCTTGATTCTAACAAATTTATTGTAAGGAACAATCTTAGAACTACCGCGTGTCTGAAAGTACCTAGTAACCAGTTTTTTCCGCAAAGTCATTCTGTTCGCTTGAAAACCTCATTTACAAGCGCAAATGTGTCTCGTTTTAATGATCAGAACGGGAAAAAAGTAATGCAGACACCCAGGTAAGACAAAAAAGAGAGGGCGTTAGTATTCAACGCTGTTTCGTCATTTTATTGAGTCACAGAGAGGATTCGCACTTGAAAATGCGTTTCCTCAGGCCGTTGAGGTATTGCTTTCTGTTCGATAGGGCTGAAAAGGCCTGATTTATCGGTGTTTGAAAACTCGATTGTCAATGTCTGAGACGCACTTGACCAAAGGTGTCGCAGGCAGTTTGGTTGATCTTTTAGATGGCGCAAAGATCAGGCAAGGGAATGATGTCTCTTTGTTCAAGGCTAACGCCGCGTTCCCAGCTGTGAGATCGTGTAACGCTGGTTCTTCAGCGTTAGCCCTTGGGTTGCATCAAGCGCTAGTTTTGATCGAACTCTTCAAGAGTCATGTTGTGATCATAGACCCGCAGGAATTCAACGCGTTCAGTGCTAACACGCTCAACCACCTGACTAATCGTTTGAAGGTAGGTTGACCATGCTGCGGTGGTGTTGGAGTAGTCGCTCCATTGTTCCATTTCGGCAAAACTCTCATGACCGATAGTAATGATATGCGAGGCAAAGCCATCATAGTTTACGTTCCCTGCATCAATCGACGACAACCAGACTTGACCAGTGAAGTCCTTAAAGTCAGCCGAGGTCATCATGGTGTCCATCGCTTGGAGGAGTTGTCCCGGATTAGAGACTCTAAGTCGAATAGCTGACCAGACTGTATCTTTGTTAGATACCGTTCCCCAACCTTTAATCGGGCTGTTGGAAGATTGAGCAACCGGTGTCGCTATATTTCTCATCGATCTTTGAAATTTACGTATTTCAGGTGAGCCAGCCATACTTTTACGCCAGCGCTCTTGCTCGGCGTGACTTGGGTAGAGCACAACCACTGCGTGAGTCGCCGGCGAACTGCCGTTGAAAGATATCGATTGAAACTGGACTGACGCGGATCGACTTTTGGCAGCGTCGCTTTTCTGAAGGTCATCCATTGCCTTTAAGGCTGCTGCTTCCTTTCCTGGCTGAATTTGCCACTGCATGATATTCCAGAGTTGGCCCGCCTGCGCTTGATTGACAGCTAACAACATGAATACCGCGAATAAAAATTTTTGCATGAGTTTTTCCTCAATTTAGTGTCCCGTCACATTTCCAATTCAGGTCAGTAAAGTCAACATTAGTACGGTTTTGGTTTTCAGCTAACCAGGAGCTAGCGGCTTGACCAGCATTGGTCCGACTTTATGCGATGCATGATCAAAACTTTTTACTAACGACCAAGGTGATGAGGTCATCGTGGTGTCCAGTGCTGCCAGTTTGCCGAGGTGTTTCGTGGGGCAACTTACAATATTTTACAACCTGCTATTCAGGGTCAGGTATCCTGATAAAACGGCAAATGGTGGCACATTGATACTTGTCCAAGGGTGTGCGCGCCAACAACGTTTAAGCATCAAACTAGAGGTTAGAATGATGGATGGAATACCTGACGCGAATCAATTAACAGAAACCGTCGTCGCAATGTTGACGGCTCATAGCCCGTCTTTACTCGGCGCTTTAGTGACCTTGATTGTCGGCTGGTGGATGGTTGGTATGGTGACTCGTGGCATCGGTGCTGCGCTCAGCAAAGGCGGTATGGAAGATACGCTCAAGAATTTCCTGATGAGCCTCACCGGCGCCGGTTTTAAAGCAATAGTCCTTATCACCGTTGCCGGAATGATCGGTATCGAAACCACCTCGTTTATTGCCGTGCTTGGTGCAGCTGGTCTTGCTGTCGGTCTTGCTTTGCAAGGTTCGCTGGCTAATTTTGCCGGTGGTGTGCTGATTCTCATTTTTCGTCCTTATAAAGTGGGTGACTTTATTCAGGGTGGCGGCGAAACAGGTACGGTACGTAGTATTGAAATTTTCAATACCGTCATGACAACGGCTGACAACAAAAAGATCATTGTGCCTAATGCAGCAATTTCGAACGCTACAATCACCAATTTTTCTGCAATGGACACACGTCGGGTCGATATTGTTTTCGGTGTTGGATACGGCGACGACTTACGCCACGCAAAGTCTGTGCTTGAAGAAATTATTCGCAAGGACGGACGAATCCTGGTGGATCCTGAACCTCAGATAGTGGTGTCGGCTCTGGGTGATAGCGCCGTTGATATCACCACGCGGTCCTGGGTAAAAGCGGCTGATTACTGGGGAGTCTTTTTTGACCTCACGGAGGAGGTTAAGCTGGCGTTCGACGAGCAGGGGATCTCTATTCCTTATCCGCAGCAAGATCTTCACTTATTTAGGGAAGACAAAGCGTAAAAGTTGGGAAGGTTAATCGTGCTCAATCGCATTTTCTCCAGATGGCGAAGTACGGTTTTCCTGCAAGGTAGGGCCAAGAAAGCCCGTGTAACATTGCCCGAAAAATAGATGCTCAATGTCTCAACAGCGTGAAACCAAATATTCTCAGGCTGGTGGTTTGGGCGGTAAATATAATAGTTGCAAAGGTTTCGGGGGCGCGAGCCAGAGCCGTCTTCATATCCATTCCACAGACATGAGCTGATCAACCATTTTGTTCGCGATGTTTCTCTATCGCATCACGAATAAATGTCTTGGCGCGTTCGGCATCTCCCCATCCTTCTATTTTGACCCACTTGTTTGGTTCAAGGTCTTTGTAGTGGACGAAGAAATGTTCGATTTGCTGAAGCGTGATTTCAGGTAGATCATCAAAGTTCTTTATCTTGTCGTACCGTTTGGTTAACTGATGTGAAGGCACGGCGAGTATTTTTTCATCACCACCGGCCTCGTCAGTCATCATTAGGACGCCGATTGGACGACAATTCATTACCGCACCCGGTGGAATGGCTCGAGTACTTGAAACGATGACATCGATAGGGTCTCCGTCTTCCGACAGCGTGTGTGGCACAAAACCATAGTTGCCAGGATAG
>ENA-UZWS01007072-UZWS01007072.1-metagenome-genome-assembly--contig:-Day-3-25m-contig-7072_pt1 | contig 10391 bp, 7 predicted proteins | sample MGYA00260343_ERZ794903 | MGnify/ENA metagenome assembly ERZ794903
CCAAATTTAAACTTATTAGGCAAAAGAGAAGAAGCTATTTATGGCAATATTTCTTTTGATGATTATTTACTGACATTACGAGAGGAATTTAATGATATTTCTATTGATTATTTTCAATCTAATGTAGAGGGGGAGTTGATTAATAAATTGCAGGAAGTAGGTTTTTCTTATGATTATATTCTGCTGAATGCTGGAGGTTACACACACACCTCAGTTTCCTTAACGGATTGCGTAAAAGCGATTGAAACTCCTGTTATTGAAATACATATTTCTAATATTTATGCTCGTGAAGAATTCAGAAAAAAATCATTATTGTCTCCTAACTGCAAGGCAGTTATTTGTGGGTTAAATTTGGATTCTTATAAAGCTGCATTATCTACTTTATAATACCTTCCTAATCCTTACTAGTTTAGTAAGTAAATCTTCTAATATATCCAGTTGCAACATATTAGCGCCATCTGATTTTGCTTTGGTAGGGTTTGGGTGTGTTTCTAAAAATAATCCGTCAACTCCTGTAGCAATTCCCGCTTTGGCAATGGTTTCAATCATTGCTGGCTTTCCGCCTGTTACGCCACTGCTTTGGTTGGGCTGTTGCAAGGAGTGTGTGATATCTAATATAACGGGTACTCCAAATTCCTGCATGGCTGGGATACCCCTGAAGTCAACCACCATATCTTGGTATCCGAACATAGTTCCTCTGTCGGTTAGCATTACGGAATTATTCCCGCTTTCCTTTACTTTGGTTACGGCATGTACCATGCTTTCTGGAGCTAGGAACTGTCCTTTTTTGATGTTTACCACCTTACCCGTTTTTGCTGCTGCTATTAGTAAGTCTGTTTGACGGCACAAAAAAGCAGGTATCTGCAATACATCCACATATTGGGCTGCAATTGCGGCTTCCTCTGCCGTGTGTATGTCCGTTACGGTTGGTATGTTGAAGCGTTCGCCCACTTTTTTTAGGATGCTTAAAGCCTCTATGTCACCAATTCCTGTAAAAGAATCCAGGCGGCTCCTGTTTGCTTTTCGGTAGCTTCCTTTAAAGATGAAAGGGATTTCCAATTTGTTCGTTATCGCAAGGATTTTTTCTGCAATTTCCATTGCCATTTCTTCTGATTCAATAGCACATGGTCCTGCTAATAAAAAGAAGTTTCCACTCCTCTGATGTTGTATTTTGTTAATTTTTGCAAGCATAATTAAAATTGTAATAAAAAGTTAAAATATACACTCATTGATTTTGCTTTGTCTCCTGCTAAAAGGTCTTCTAAGTGCTGTGTTCCTATAGTAAATCTGTTTCTTTTTCCTTTTGATAATGCTAAGCCAATATTGAAATCATTACTATAGCCTCCATAGGATAAAGTAGGTAGTGCATCAAAGTATTTAAGTTTACTTACTGCTGATGCCCAATAAAGTGGCGCATAATTGGATTCTCTTATTCCTTGCCCTATTTTAGAAAAGGAGAGAGGAGAATTATCATAATAGGGTTGCCACTTTACATTTACACCTACTGAGATAGTTTCAAAATATTCTGATGTACTTGGTCGCATTGCAGAAAAACCAAAGTTAGCAGGTATGTAAGTTTTTACTGATTTATTTTCAGTTTTTAGTTCATCAACTGAGTTGTGTTCATCAAGTAATGAATCATTAAATGACATGATATCAGTAATTACTACTCCACTAAAACTAAAGTTGCTATCAGTAATAAGTGTTGTAGATTTCCTGTTCCACATAATAAAACCAGCATCATGTAAATAAAGATTTATTTTATGGTTTCTAAGGATAAAGTCAGTAGATAAATCAAGCGCTAAACCATTGCCATTTCTTGCAAAAGGATCTAATGATGAGGTGTCAGTAACAAATGCATGCATGTCATAAGCTATATCTAATCTAATTCCATTAGTATCAGTAAATAGTGAGCCATTATTTACAATAAATGATGCATGATGATTACCTGCAAGAAAAGATGCTCCAACAGTAATACGAGTAGCATTATAGTTAAATGTATAATCAATTTTATATTGCTGAAATCTGTCTATCCTGATATTTGTATTAGAAAAATCAAGTGTTTCATTCTGGTAATTAAAGTTTCCATAAAAACCTAACTTCATCAAATCATCAGAAAATGAAGCATTGATGAGGTTTCTATCGTAAGCACTAACACCAAAATTGTACTGAGTGTTTCTAAAGCTAAAGCCATTGCTAATTTCTGAATAAAACACATTATNNNTCCATTGAAACTGATTGTTATAAATTCTAGTAGTTTCTAGCTTTTCTTGAGAAAATAAGAAAAGGGGAGTGCAGAGTATTAGAATTATTTTTTTCATTATTCTCCTATTGTTTTATTTAGTTTAGCACTGATTGTAATATCTAATTCATAGTCAGAATAAATATTTATGAACTCATTGTTTTGAGCAGTGCTAAATGATGAGATACTTACTATTTTATTCACACTTTCGAAATCAGTATAGTCCATATCTATAGTTGTAGTTTCAGAGTTAGTAACAATGTTATTTGCATCTAGTTGAGCGGGGAAAACAGATGTGTTGTGTGTTAAAGTATCAATTATATTATTGCTTTCGTCAAGTAAGATAAGTGATAAATTTACTGTAAAAGGCAAGCCATTCTCTATTGTAATGTAAACTTTTTCAATGTCTATTTCAGAAGTGTTCTCAATTTCAAGCTCATTCGTATCAGTAAAAGTTAAATTAGTAGCTATTAAACTTAGTGGAATTTCAATGCTTAATCCTGCCTCAATTGGGAACTCGGGGTAAAGAAAGCCTTCTGTTGAAGATTGTCCGTTTGGGTTTAAATAGAAATTTGCTTTACTGACAATCTTATTTGGCAAAATTTCTATAAACTCATCTGCATCAATAATAGTTTCTGAAATAAAAGGAGTAATTGGTAAGTTGTTATTGGTGAGGGTTGCTCTTCCGATATCAATTGTATGGTTTTCAAAAAGGTTAATCCCATCTCCATATTGATTTTCACTTCTCAACTTGATAAGTTCAAGCTGAGCATCAGCACCAATATAATTGTCAATTTTTAGTTTAAGGTTTACTTCTTCTAAGTCCAAATAATCTACAATAATATCGTTCATTGCAGAAAACGCTATTTCACTTTCTTCAATCTCAATAGTATCTTGTCCTAGATAACCTTTAGCGTACTCTGGGATAAATAAGAATTCAGTATTTGAATAGAAGCTATCAGTTAGGTTTAAGGTAACAAGCTCCCCAGTTGAATCTATAAAAGAGAATGTTTGGGTATAAATTGTATTTACTGTATCTCCTCCCTCACGGTTTTCTTTTCCAGTTAAATCAAGAGTGTAACCAGTAAAATCAAATTCAAAGGAAGTCATCTCCCCATTTAATGAAGTAGGAATAGTGTTTTCGGTATAAAAAGGTACTCCATTTTTACTTAAAGATGGGATAGAATAAATAATTCTACCATTCGGCAAGGTGCTTAAAACATTAAGGGTAACCTTTCCTTCTTTTACCCCAATTTCTGTTAACTGTGCAGTTCCTAAGTCAAATATGTGTTCCTCTTGTTTTGAATCTAATTCTTGCTCTGGGAAAATTGCAGTAGCTTCAATAATTCCAATATCTGTAAGTGTTATTTTAGTGATTATTGCATCAGAATACGTAATTAGTACAGGNNTGATTTACTGAATTGATTAAAGTCATACTTACATTACTAACATCAGTAGGGAAGTTGTTTATCAAGTCAATAACTAACCAGCCTTTATGTAAAGTCATAGTCTCAAAATACTCACTTGTATTGATTCCAATAGTGTCATTTGACATCATGTTTGGCATAGCAGGAATAGCATTTGTACTGCCATCAGGAAAAAATATTGTACCTCCAGGAATTTGTGCAATTGCATCTCCAACTGATGCTGTGTCAGCAATAACTACATCATCAAAAATTACTGAATCTAAAGTTGTTGTTTTCTCTCCAAATTCTTCATCAATTTTAATAAGTGAATCATAGTTCATATCAATAAAGTTCTCTTCATAAACTAATGTTATAAAGCTATTATCATCTTCAGTAATATTTAATCCTGAATCAGGTAATAGATTGTTAATTGTCATGTTTGTATGAGCGATAGGAACAATCACATCAACATCCCAAGTTGGTTTTTCTAGCTCATGCTTACAAGCAAAAAGAAGGAGGGTAGTTAATGTAATAAATAGTATTTTCTTCATCTTACAAATATAGTTTAATAATTATACTTTCCTTTCCATAGGTTTTTAAGTCCTTCTCTAAACGCATTTTCTTTGCTGTTATTAGAAGGATCATAAATCATTTTTCCGCTTATTTCTTCTGGTAAAAACTCTTGCTTATCGGTAGGCTTGTTGTGGGAATAAATGTAATCTTTTCCGTAACCAAGTTCTTTCATTAGTTTGCTTGGTGCGTTTCTTAAATGTAAAGGAACAGTGAGATTTCCACTTTTTCTAACTTCATCCTGCGCTTCATTTATTGCCATATATGACGCGTTGCTTTTTGGTGAACATGCTAAATAAATTACTGCTTGTGAAAGCGTAATTCTAGCTTCAGGGAACCCAATTACATTTACTGCTTGAAAGCAGTTGTTTGCAATAACTAATGCAGTAGGATTCGCATTTCCAATATCTTCTGATGCTAAGATTAATAATCTTCTTGCAATAAATTTCACATCTTCACCTCCTTCAATCATTCTAGCAAGCCAATAAACAGCTCCATTTGGGTCGCTTCCTCTTATTGATTTGATAAAAGCAGAAATTATATCATAATGTTGCTCTCCATTTTTGTCATAACGCACAATATTTTGTTGTGCCTTTTCAACTACTAAATCATTAGTAATAATAATTTTTTCATCATCTACTGAACTCACAACAAGTTCTAAAATGTTTAATAATTTACGAGCATCACCTCCTGAAATTTGCATTAATGATTCGGTTTCTATCAGTGTAATCTTTTGTTTTCTTAGTACTTCATCTTGTATAATTGCTCTTTCTAAAAGCTCTTGTAATTCTTCTTTTGATAAAGATTCTAAAACATAAACTTGAGAGCGAGAAAGTAAGGCAGAAATAACTTCAAAAGAAGGGTTTTCGGTTGTAGCGCCAATTAAGGTGATAACTCCTTTTTCAACAGCACCTAATAATGAGTCCTGTTGAGCTTTCGAAAATCTATGGATTTCATCAATAAATAAGATAGGAATATCTTTTCCGAATAATCCTAATGATGAGGCTTTATGAATTACTTCACGCACATCTTTCACTCCAGAGTTTATTGCAGAAAGAGTATAAAACGGCCTGTCTAATTCCTGAGCAATTAGGTTGGATAAAGTTGTTTTCCCAACTCCAGGTGGCCCCCACAAAATCATGGAAGGAATTAGCTTGTTCCTGATGGCTGTTTTAAGCGTTCCATTTTCACCAATTAAATGTTTTTGACCAATAACTTCAGAAAGTTTTCTTGGTCGTATTCTTTCGGCTAAAGGGATGTTTTGCATCTTAACAAATGCTTTTTATCAACCTCAATTTATGTGTGTGATTTCCAATTTCAGTATTAAAAACACCTTGTTGGTCAATTCTATCGATTCTTACTTTTCCTGAAGCATGGATAATGTGATTGTCCTCAAGAATAATTCCTACATGAGTAATTTTTCCTTCAGCATCATCAAAAAATGCTAAATCACCGGGTTCTGACTCTTCCACAAAACTCAAAGTTGTTCCTACTTCAGCTTGTTGGTAAGCATCTCTTGGTAAATCAACTCCTTGTAATCTATACACCATTTGAGTGAAACCAGAGCAGTCGATTCCTAGTGGTGAACGACCTCCCCATAAATATGGAGCGTTTAAATACATTAATGCATTTTCAACTAATTTATCTTTTTTAATAAATCCTGGAGTTGTTAATCCGTCAAATTGATACATCTCATTATTAATAAGTGCGTGACCGCTTTTGTAGGAAGGTAATATGCTTCCAATAACAATTGGTTGATGATGAGTTTTTTTAATTATATCTAGTATATCAGTTGTGATTGTTGCAACTTCTTTATCAAGTTGTTTGTAAATATCTTCCTCAATTTCAATCCATTGTTTATTACATATCCAACCTTCATAACTATCATGTGCTAAACGAATTTTACTCCATTTTTTTCTAATTTCCAAAACCTTAAAGTGCTCACCAAAGATTACTTGATTAACCATTTCTGATTGATCAGCAGCTTCATTCCTCATAGGAACGATAGAAAGATTTGAAATTCCGTAATTCATTATACTAATTCAATTACTATTGCAGAAGCGCCACCACCTCCATTACAGATTCCAGCAGCACCAATTTTTCCATTATTTTGTTTCAAAACATTAATTAAAGTAACAATAATCCTTGATCCTGAACTTCCTAGTGGATGACCTAAAGAAACTGCACCACCATTTACATTTACAATTGAGGCATCTAAGTCTAATATTTTCATGTTTGCAAGTCCAACTACAGAAAATGCTTCATTTAATTCATAATAATCAACATCTGAAGTTGATAATCCTGCTTTACCTAAAGCAATAGGTAAAGCTTTTGCAGGTGCAGTTGTAAACCACTCTGGTTCTTGTGCGGCATCCGCATAGCTCCTAATTTTAGCAAGAGGGGTAATGTTTAATTCAGCAGCTTTTTCAGCACTCATCAAAACTAGGGCAGAAGCTCCATCATTTAAAGTAGATGCATTTGCTGCCGTAATTGTTCCTTCTTTATCAAATACTGGTCGTAATGCAGGGATTTTCTCCATTCTTACATTTTTATATTCTTCATCTTCAGAAATAATTAAAGCATCTCCTCTTCTTTGCGGTACTTCAACAGGAACAATTTCATTAGCAAATTTTCCATCTTTCCATGATTGTGAACTTCTGTTATATGATTCAATTGCAAAGGCATCTTGTTCCTCACGACTAAACTCCATTTCTTTAGCGCAAGTTTCTGCACAAACACCCATATGAACTCTTCCGTAAACATCCGTTAATCCATCCTTTACTAAACCATCAATCAGCTTCATATCACCCAATTTTTGTCCAGTTCTGCTTTTATCCATATAATGAGGAACACTTGACATATTTTCCATTCCACCTGCAATAACAACATCATTATCTCCACTTAAAATTGTTTGTGCAGCAATCATAATTGATTTCATCCCTGATGAACATACTTTATTGATTGTAGTGCAAGGTACATCTTTAGAAAGTCCTGCAAAAATTGCAGCTTGCCTTGCAGGAGCTTGTCCTAAATTTGCTTGCAAAACATTTCCCATAAATACTTCATTAACAATTCTATTGTCTATACCTGCTTTTTCCATAGCTCCTTTTATTGCTACTGACCCTAGCTTTGTTGCTGATACTGATGATAAACATCCTCCAAAACTTCCCATTGGAGTTCGTACAGCTGACACAATTACTACTTCTTTCATTATATAAATTTTTAGATTTTTAGATTTGGTGCGAATTTAGGTAAATTATACTTATTTTCGCTATTGATATTAAAGTCAATATGAAAAATATATTAATAAAAATTAGAGACAATCACGAACAAATTTTTCGTGTTAGTTTATTTCTTTTAACTCTAGCATTAATTGTTTATGCTTTTCCAAGACAAGCTAAGTTTAAATATGAGTTTACAAAAGGTAAACCTTGGATGCATGAAACAATAATTGCTCCATTTGATTTCTCAATTCTTAAATCAGTTGAAGAAATTGAAAGTGAGAAGGATATTATTAATAAACAACATGCTCCTATTTTTAATTTTAATGATGCAATATTTGAAATTAAAGCACAGGAATTTGTGAATTTATTTGAGGATCAATGGTCGTTAGATAAAAAAATACAAAAAGATTTAAAATTTACGTTTTCTAATATTTTTAAGCTAAAAAGCGCAAGAAATAATACAAAAAAACATGATTTAGTCAATTTTGGTTTCAATAAGTTGCAGGAAATTTATTCAAAAGGAATTATTCAACAAAATTTAGATAATTCTCATGGATCACAAGTATTGCTTAAAAAAGGATCATTAGCAGAAAAAAGAGATATTATTGATTTTTATACCATAAATTCTGCTGCTAATGAAATTAATTTGATGGATAAATTATCAGAGAAAGAGTTTGCTTTTATTGTTCCTTTATTATTAGCTTCATTGGAGCAGAATATTATTTATGATAAAATTGCAAGTGATGAGCTTTTACAAAGTGAATTAAATAGCATTAATATTTCTCAAGGTTTAATTATTGAAGGACAGATTATTGTAAATAAAGGTGAAATTGTAAATGCAGATAGATATCAAAAATTACTATCTTTAAAAGAAGATTTTGAAGGTGCCGAATGGAATAGGACATCTTACTATTTAGTTCTTTTTGGTCAGATTATTTTGGTTGGAATATCATTATTAATTCTCTTTCTTTTTTTAAGACAATACAGACTAGAGATAATCACAAATACAACTAGAATAAGTATGATATTATCCTTAATTGTAATAATGGTTTTGCTTTCTGCTTTAACATTAAGGATTAATTCTGCTTATCTTTATATCCTGCCATTTTGTATCTCACCAATTATTTTAAAAGCATTTTTTGATAATAGAGTTGCTCTTTTTGTTCACCTTATTACAACATTAGTTATTGGGTTTATTGCTCCTAATGGTTTTGAGTTTGTTTTCTTACAATTAATTGCAGGAATTATCTCGATTCTTACTGTGCTTAAAATGTATAAAAGAGCACAGCTATTTATTTCAGTTGGAAAAGTGATAGGGGTTTATTTTCTTGTTTATATAGCATTATCTGTTATACATGATGCATCATTTTCCGGTATTGAATTATCTATTTTGGCACAGTTTGCAATTAGCGGTGCATTAACCTTATTTGCTTATCCAATTATTTTCTTATTTGAAAAGATTTTTTCATTAGTTTCCGATATTTCACTTTTAGAATTATCAGATACAAATAGTCCTTTATTAAGAAGATTGTCTGAAGAAGCACCAGGTACTTTTCAGCATTCCTTACAAGTAGCAAATTTAGCTGAAATGGGAGCACTTGAGATAGGAGCAAATGCAATGTTAACTAGGGCAGGAGCAATTTATCATGATATTGGCAAATTACAAAACCCCATGTATTTTATTGAAAATCAAAGTTCTAATTTAAATCCTCATGATGAAATTGAGTTTGATGAAAGTGCAGAAATAATTATTAGCCATGTCTTAGATGGTATTGAAATTGCAAAAGAGAACAACTTACCTGATGAGTTAATTGATTTTATCAGAACACACCATGGAACAACAACTGTACAATATTTTTACAAGCAATTTATTGCTGATTTCCCTGAGGAAGAAGTAGATATTAAAGATTTTACATATCCAGGCCCTAAACCTTATTCCAAAGAAACTGCAATTTTAATGATGGCCGATTCATCTGAAGCAGCAGCTAGAAGTATTAAAAAACCTACTTCTGAAAATATAGATGCTTTAATTGAAAAAATTATCAATAAACAGATTTCAGCTGATCAGTATGTAAATGCTGACATAACTTTTAAAGAGATAAATCAGATAAAGAGACTCTTCAAAAAGAAACTAGTAAATATCCATCATGCTAGGATAGAGTATTAGTAAGCTAAAATCTTCTCTATCTTTTCACTAACTTTTTCTGCATTTGGTAGCATGGTTGCTTCCAAAGTTGAATTAAGTGGTATTGCTGGTAAATTTTCTGAGCCCATAACATAAACAGGAGCATCTAAGTTTTCAAAACAATGTTCTTGTATGCTACCTACTAAACTTTGTGCAAAGGAATTTTGGAAGGGTTCTTCAGTAAGCACTAAACATTTCCCATGTTTATTTACTGTATTAAAAACAAGTTTTTCATCCAGTGGATTGATAGTTCTTAAATCAATAATTTCTACTTTCCCTTTATGGTGCTTGGCTGCATTTAATGCCCAATGCACCCCCATTCCGTAAGTAATAATACATATGGTATTTTCAAAATTATCTGCTTCTAAAGCAATTCTACCTTTCCCGAAAGGAATAACATAATCTTCAGAGGGTTCAATTGTTTTTGCTGCAAGTGTTCCTTTTATTTTACTCCAGTACAATCCTTTGTGTTCTAAAATAACTACAGGATTTGGGTCATAATAAGCAGATTTCATGAGTCCTTTTAAATCAGCACCAGTTGAAGGATAAGCAATTTTAATCCCTTTTATTTGAGTTAGTACGGTTTCTACAGAAGAAGAATGATAAGGACCTCCACTACCGTATGCTCCAATAGGGACACGAATGATACAGCTCACAGGCCATTTTCCGTTTGATAAATAATTGGAACGACTCACCTCAGTAAAAAGTTGGTTAAGCCCTGGCCAAATATAATCGGCAAACTGTACTTCAACAATAGGTTTTAA
>ENA-UZWS01011626-UZWS01011626.1-metagenome-genome-assembly--contig:-Day-3-25m-contig-11626_pt2 | contig 10347 bp, 8 predicted proteins | sample MGYA00260343_ERZ794903 | MGnify/ENA metagenome assembly ERZ794903
GGCAAACCCATCACATCCATCAAAGGTTTGCCGCTTAACCAGAAAGACATGAAGGCGCTAGCAAAAAAACTGAAAGCTAAGTGCGGCGTTGGCGGCACTATCGAAGGAGAGGTAATCATTATTCAAGGTGATCAGCGAGAAAAACTGAAAGTCGAGTTGGTCAATCAGGGCTATTCGGTCAAGATAAGTGGCGGATAGCTAATGAACAATGCGCTTGAGGAAAATTTATGAGCACACTCATCACCCCCGTCGAACTGGCGCAATGGCAAAGCGACGGCGAATCACTATTCATCTTCGATTGTCGCTCATCCCTGATGGACGAAGCTGCAGGGAAACGGGCATACGATGACGCGCATATACCAAGGGCTCAATTTGCACATTTATCCGATGATCTAAGCGGACCAATAACACCCGGCGTCACCGGTAGACACCCATTACCTGAAAAAGATGCGTTTGTGACAACACTGGAAAAATGGGGCGTCACAAACCACTCACGTATCGTCGCCTATGATGATGCTAACGGCGCTTTTGCCGCAAGACTTTGGTGGATGATGCGCTGGGTTGGTCATGCAAATGTCACAGTGCTCGAAGGCGGCTTAATGGCGTGGAAGGCAGCCGGTTTTGCGACTGACGCAGCCATACCCCAGCCGGTTTCTTCACAATTTACGCCTAGCTCCGCTATTACCAAAACCATTCACGCTGACGACTTACTCGACAGCGGACACTTCATTATCGATGCAAGGGATCAGGAACGGTTCGATGGCAAGGTTGAACCCATTGACCCCATCGCCGGACACATACCCGGCGCGCACTGCCTGCCCTTTATGCAAAACCTNNATTTTAAATCGACCCATGAATTACAGGCTCGATTTGCTGACGCAGGGATGATAAGCAGTACTCAAACAGCTTGTTACTGTGGCTCTGGGGTCACTGCTGCACACAATATTCTTGCCTTGGTTCATGCCGGATATCCGGAGCCCATTCTCTATCCTGGCTCATGGAGCGAATGGATTACAGACGCAAGCCGCCCAGTTGCCACCCACCTTTCTGCGAAATAGTGGGCGGAAAAACAGACAGCACTTCTGCGGGTTATCTGCAGCCTTACGCGCAGGTCGAGTGGGATAGCGCAGGTGCACCCCGTTCTCCTGAGTACGGGGACATCTATTGGAACCCAGATCAGGGTGTAGAAGAAAAACGCCACGTCTTTTTGGCGGCAAACAAACTCCGTGAACGCTGGAAAGAACGAAAAGTTTCTTTCTCCATACTCGAACTTGGATTTGGCTTCGGGCTCAATTGCCTGTTGAGCGCACAGTTGTGGCAAACCTGTCAAACGAAACCGGGGACCATTCTTAACTTCATCTCTATCGAAAAACATCCAGTGGATGTTCGTTCTTTGAAAAAACTGTACGCGACGCTTGAAGATGAACAGTTGAAAACCCTTGCCTCGGAACTTATCGATGCTTACCCCGAAGCTACCCGCGGCACGCATCTCATCTGGTTGTCCGACAACATCTGCCTCACGCTGGTTCTGGGCGCTGACGTCACTGCGCTCAAAGAACTTCAGCATAGAGTTGATGCGATATTTCTCGATGGATTCAGTCCCGGCAAGAATGCGCGTATGTGGAATGCTGAACTCCTTGCCCGACTATCGACTCTCAGCCATTCAGGCACAACATTGAGTTCCTACTCGGTATCCGGTGCATTAAGGAGAGGACTTTCAAGCCACGGCTTCATTATCACTAAAAAACAGGGCTTCGGCAGAAAGCATGAGATGCTCACTGCTAGATTCCAAGCTCCAACGCATGACATCAGCACTACCCCTCTGAGTTCCCAGAAGCAAAACCCGTCCCCTAAAGAAACTCAAACGGTGATTGTCGGAGCCGGTATCGCCGGACTTGCTTGTGCAAAATCATTATTAAAAAGGGGACACAAGGTTCAAGTTGTTGAGCAAGGGGCACACCCCATCAGCGGTGCGTCCGCCATCAATCAGCTTGCCGTCTATCCTCACATCAGCGCTAGGCCTGATCCTTTATCAATATTTTCCTTAAGTGCATTTCAGTATGCGCTGAGGGAGAGGCATGCGAATAGATGTGAATACGAGAAACTCGCTAAAAATGCAGAAGAAGCCGATCGGCTAAAGCGGGTTAGCGACTATTTTCCAGATTGCTTTATCAGCTACGAGCAGGAGGAAGGTCTGGGATATTTGGTCTTCAAGTCAGCCGCTTGGTTAAATGTTCTAGAGGCTTATCACGAGACTCTGCAACAAATCGACCTATTAACCAACACCGAGGTCTCAGGCATTGAGCAATCCGAGCACGGTTGGTCTTTGCTCAACCCGCAGGGCGTCAAAATCACTGAAGCGGCTAATGTTATCTTCGCAACCGGTTATTCAACCCTTAATGTTTTACAACCCCTCGAGCTTAATACGAATCGAGGCCAGGCAATATCAGTTCGTACCGAACAGTTTCAGTCCAATGCTATCAGCAGCAGTAACAGCAATACATTATTCCCCGAAAACCACGACGGCACACGTATCTTCAGTGGAACCAACTCCCGAGAATCGATTTCCCTGCAACCGGATGCCAACGATACGCAGAAATTGATGGCGGCACTTCAGGAAACAATCGGCACTTACTTTGAGATAGCCGATGTACAGGTCGGTGTTCGGTGCACGACCCGCGATAGAATACCGATCGTGGGCGGGCTACCCGACTGGCGTGCACTCAAACAATTCTGCCTTGAGAATCAGCAACGCAAGATCGCGAGCGAATTCACCGGCTACGAAAAAGGACTCTATGTATGCACAGGGTTTGGCGCCCATGGTGCGACGCACGCGCCTGCCAGCGGCGAATACTTGGCACGACTGATATGCAATGAACCCTCGCCGACGAGTTGGCAGGGGCTACTCGATCCTGCACGTTTCAAAATCAGAGACCGAAACAAGCAGGACAGGCAGACTGGTTAGCCTTCGCCAAGGCTTCTCGCATTGATGACACCGTCAATCATCTCGATGTCTTTGATCAAATCAGCGGTTGGTTCACTGGCAACATCAATCAAGTTGTAGGCGATATCGTTCCGACTCTTGTTCAACATATCGATCACGTTAATGTTTCTATCCGCGAGGATGGATAACACACTACCCAATATTCTCGGCACATTATTATTGGACAAGGCAATTCGGAAGCCATCAGTCCGCTCTAGCGTCAAAGCCGGGAAGTTAACCGAGTTACGGATATTGCCATTTTCGAGAAAATCAATCATCTGGTCTGCAACCATCATGGCGCAATTCTCTTCTGCCTCTGCAGTACTCGCACCGAGGTGAGGCGTAGACGTCACGCCCGCTTTACCGATGAGCTCAGGTGTCGGAAAATCAGAGATATATTGCGAGATTTTTCCACTTTCTAGCGCATCAATCATATCGTTGGTGTTGACTAATTCTTCTCGCGCGAAATTGAGCAGAACAGCGCCGTCACGAAAACTTGCCAAGGTTTCCTTGTTAATCATTCCTCGGGTAGAGTCGAGCGCAGGTACATGTATTGACACCACATCGGACTGCGCAAACAGCGCCTGCATATTCTCCATTTTCCTTACCTGACTGGATAATCTCCAGGCGGCTTCAACGGACAGCGCTGGGTCAAACCCAAGTACTTCCATTTCCATCTGCAACGCCATTTCAGCAACCATAGAACCAATCGCACCAAGACCCAATACGCCCATGGTTCTGCCCTTCAGCTCACTGCCCTTGAACTGCTTCTTTGCTGCTTCTACTGTTTTATTCAACTCGGCCTTGTCGGTACTGCCTGCCAGCGAGTTGACATACTCAATACCAGGGATGATCCCGCGACGGGACAACAACAAACCGGCCATCACCAGCTCTTTTACTGCATTCGCATTAGCGCCTGGTGTGTTAAACACAACCACGCCTCGTTCTGTACAGACATCGACTGGCACATTGTTCACACCTGCACCCGCGCGACCCACCGCCCTCAGCGATGGGGTAATGTCATTGGCCGTCAATTTGTGACTTCGGAGTACAATCGCCTCCGGGTCTGCGTGATCATCGCTTAGCTCGTATCCGTCGGGCGCAAACTTGCCTAATCCTTTGTCGGAGATATTGTTAAGGGTTTTCACCTTGTGCATTTGTCGATTGCTCCTTTTATTCGGTTATACCGAATGCGCCTGAATGAAGCGGCACATTCTACACAAAACACCCACGGATAGGAGACGAGTTAAATGAAAATTCTTCCAAAAAGTATTACCAAAGTTAATAGAGACTTCCTAATCACGGAACGCCGCGGCGTTTTTAACCCCTGTAATTTAGGTTTTTACGATAAGTACATGAGATAAAACTCCGGAGCAGTCGATCACCACGCCGAACAGGACTATTTCAGAGGCCAGAATAGCTGAGCGCGCATCAAAATTGTTGATAGTGTATCGCTCAGCCAGCGACGCCTGGCGACCAGATTGTAAGCCATCATTTACCCGCGATTGTAGACAAGCTAAACTCAAATTAAAGTTACTCGCAAAGACCGGAACGTGATGGTTACTCAATCCGATAAATCTGCATTCAGCGCGGCAAGTGTTCAAGAGTCTATCCACCCAATGGATAATTTTCCTGTTCGCCAACTCAGGTTTGATTTTGACACCGTTGAGAACCACGACCCTGTATGGAGCCAGAGCAATCCTGACTTCGCAATTTTTATCAACGCCTTAGGCGTTCATGTACCTCATTTCGAACGATTTCTCGTCAAGGTGATGCGTCAGTATCGAGGTGCTCTCTCCGAGCCCAAGCTCATAGACGATATTCAACGTATTATTGGCCAGGAAGCACATCATGCTTTCAACTTTGTTAACTGGACCAAAAGGTTAGCCAAGCGTTACCCGGATCTCACAAGGCTGGATGCATCAGCAAAAACTTGGTTCGAGAAAGCTTTTAGCAGCAAGAGTCATCGTTTCAAAATTGGTTTTACTGCAGGCTATGAGACTTTTACCTTCCTCGGCGGCATGATCATACTCAACAGGTACGAAGAATTCATGAAAGAAGCCGACCCGACAATAAGAGCGCTATGGGTCTGGCATCAAGTCGAAGAGGTCGAGCATGGCGCGGTGGCCTTCGACTTTTATCAGGCGTTCTATCCCCATAATGAATGGTATAGACGGGGCATGGTTTGCTACGCCTACAGTCATATTGCTTGGGAAACGTTCAAAGCCTTCGCCCATATGATTAAGGTCGAGGGTTTTTACAAGCAACCCGGACGCGCCTTCAAAGCTTGGAAATTTTTTGCCGGTTTCGCCTGGGATCTTGCCGTTGCCGGCCTACCCGTATTCTCTCGAAAATACCATCCACGCAATCATCCCATTTGTACAAACTCACAAAATGCGCTCGCTGTCGCATGGCGCCAGTATTACGCAGAAGGGAATGATCCCCATTTGCTTAATAAAAAATCCGTAGAAGAAATGATGACCCCGTCATAAACTCAACAGGAAATAACCATGCCAGAACAACCATCACTCACGCTAGCCCGTCAGAGACTCAGTTATCTTGTTATCGCTCATGGCATGACCATCCTGCTTATTGGTCTAGCCGCCGGCGTGATGCTTATTTTCTCACTACTTGATGCTGTAACCTTATGGCCATTACCGGTCTGGGAAGTGTCGGTTCCGGGCACGACCCGTGGTTGGCAAGCTGCCCATGTTGGCGGCATCACTAACGGTGTAATGATGGCGGTAGTTGCTTTGATCATGTTAAAACTCGATCTAAGCGAACGTCATTTCAATTGGTCAGGTTGGGGAATGATCATCATGGGTTGGGGTAATACGCTGTTCTACTGGGGTGGAAATGTTTCAACCAATCGGGGTTTGTCTATCGGGGATACGCCCTTCGGACCCGGTGACATACCCGGTGCGCTTGCATTCCTTGGCGGCGGACTGGGCATGTTTATTACCTTCTACGTCATTACCGTGCTGGCTTTTGCGGCTTTTAGGAAGGCAAAGTCATTGTCTGTAGATACACTATAAAAGAAACCCGCTGCCTCGAAGCGCTTACCCAATTTTAATCCTGAGCAAGCGCCAAAGCAGCGGGTCACCTAATCTACGACACCTGTTACAGTGAGCTTATGCGTCCATTGACGCGAAAGTTTTACCCTCCGCTACAAGCTTCTTAAGAAGCTCAGAAGGTTGCCAAACAGCATCGCCCGTTTCGTCGTAGAAGCGCTCGATATCGGCTAACACGGTGTCAAGACCCTGTGCGTCTGCGAACCACATGGGTCCACCCACGTAGGTCGGGAAGCCGTAACCATTAACGTAAACTGTATCAATGTCGCCGGCACGCAATGCATGGCCTTCTTCGAGTAACTTGGCACCAATGTTTACCAACGGATAAATACACCGCTTAAGAATTTCGTCATCGCTAAACGCTTTCTGCTTCAGCCCTGAGTCCTTTGCAACCTTGGCGACAACCTCATCTGCAATTGGGTCAGGACGTGGAGTACGGTCACCTTCAGCATATTGATAGTAGCCTTTACCGTTCTTCTGACCATAGCGACCCAGCTCACAAAGTTCATCAGGGATTCTTGCCGTAATTTCGTTGGAACCACCCACCATTTTGCGCGCTCTCCAACCCAGGTCTAGCCCAACCATGTCTGCCATGGTGAACGGCCCCATCGCCAAGCCGAAATCATAAATCACCCGATCAACGTCAGCAGGTTTAGCGCCTTCCAAAATCATCGTACTGGCTTGACGGCTGTACCCACCGATCATTCTGTTACCGATAAAGCCTGGGCAGTTACCCGCCATCACCGAAACTTTACCTAAACGCTTACCCAGTGCCATCGCNNGGTTGCAGGCGACGAAGCATCGCCTCGGACAACTTCCAGCAAACGCATGACATTGGCAGGGCTAAAGAAATGCATGCCACAAACAAACTCTGGGCGCGAAGTCATGTTGGCTATCGCATCAACATCCAGACCTGAGGTATTNNACCGCTTCAATCACCACATCAGCATCACCCAGATCATCAAAGTTCTCAGTAGGAATGATCAATGACATTCGCTTATCCATTGCTTCCTGCGTCAACCTGCCTTTGGAAACAGTGCGTGCGTAATTCCCTTCAATAACCTTCAATCCTTTTGCAAGATTTTCTGCGTTATTATCATGTAAACGAACTGGAATGCCGGCATTAGCAAAACACATAGCGATGCCGCCACCCATCGTGCCAGAGCCGATAACAGAGCCTTTATTGATGTCAATTAGCGGATCTTCTTTGGACAAACCAGGAATCTTGTTAGCGGCTCGTTCTGCAAAGAAAATATGAATAAGCGCTTCGCGCTGGGGGTCTTGCATACAGGCCGCAAAACACGTTCTTTCAACCGCCATACCAGCATCAAAACTGTCGGCGTTAACCGCCGCTTCAACACACTTAAGAATTTGCGCCGGTGCAAATTGTCCTCGATTGGTTTTGTTCAGCTGCGCTGCAGCCTCCTCGAAAACAGCAGTATTACCCTTGTCGCCAGCGATTTTATCTGTCAGATCCCGAATTTTTCGCGTCGCACTGCCCGCTGCAACGATTTCCTCAGCATACTTGATACCTTCCTCGACAATATCCCCTTCTGCAATTCGATCAACAATGCCAAGCTTCTGCGCCTGGGGTGCCATGATCGGATCGCCAGAGACGATGGCCTTCAATGCTGCCTGAGCACCAATAAGGCGAGGTAGTCTCTGAGTGCCGCCTGCGCCAGGTAATAGCCCTAACTTCACTTCAGGCAGACCTACAGGCGCGGTTGGTGCTGCAATTCGGTAATCACAACACAACGCGGTTTCCAGACCGCCACCGAACGCCGTGCCATTGATCGCTGCGATCACAGGCTTTGTACTGTTCTCCATGATCTCTAGGGCTTCACCAAGCCCAACACCTTCGCTCGCAGCTGCGCCGAATTCACTAATATCAGCACCGGCAATAAAGGCTCTATTGAGACCAGTGATCACGACAGCTTTTACGGCTTCATCCGCCAATGCCTTAGTCATACCGTCAAACAACCCCTGTCGCACGCCAGAGGACAGTGGGTTCACGGGGGGATTATCGATGCTCAGCAGGGCTATTTCGCCCCGGGTTTCATAGTGCACGGTACCTTTCATAGGTATTCTCCGGTAAAGGTTATTTAAATTCTGGCCGGCGAGTATAACCTACAAACCAAGCGCTTCAGGCATGGCTACCTCAAATTTTACTACCTTATCGCCATGGCTCAGTACGATGAATAACCACGCCCAGACGGAGGAAAAATTTAAGCAAAAACCTGACAGACCAGAGCAGAAACTACGGCGACATTACCGATTAACCGCGCAGAACGATCACTTAACCGAGACGCGCTGCTTGCGTTGGAACAAACTCAAGGTTGTGACGCTATCGGTGCGAAAGGCGCTCGCCGGAGATTAAGTGATTTAAACAAGGTGAGTCGGGCAAACACAAGTGACCGGTTACCCTGAGATCGCCACGGAGCCTGCCTTGACAAAATCCACAATAATTCGTTTAAGAAAGCCATACGAGGAAATATCTTTAGGACTTTCCACTGTTAATTCCATGAATCCCGATTGCTGAACTTCAACGTAGTCAATTATTTGCTCTCCCAACAGAGAAACCTCGGCACCAGATTCAACCCGGAATCCCATGCTGCCGATGAACCCGGATAACAGCACCAAAAGCCCAAACACTTGACCAAAAGATGCGGCCCTAATCTGTCTGATTTTTTTCATCTGGTTAAAGTTCATCTGCTTTGCTCCTAAAAAACACTGCGCCAGCAATAAAGGCAAAGCCAATCGCAATACTGATCAAAAGTTCAACGTTCATGATGCGATCGAATATCGGGCCAATGCCACGCTCCAAATCTTTAGCCATAAAAAGTGGCGCGATATGATCACTGATGAAATCTTTCACGTGCCCGGTAGTTCCGAAGATAGCTTCCAGCAAGATCAACACCAATGGCAAACCGATGATCCAGGCAAGAGGAACAGACTTTGCTCTTGAAGATACAACAAGCACCCAAGCGTAAAAAGGCAGGCACCATAAACCAACGATCAGTAAATAGCTCGCCATCTCAAACCAGCGGGTAATAATTCCTGCCGGTGCCCAAAGGGTCGACCAAATGGGCACGTCGTACCCCAAGGCACTTAACGTGCTTACCAACAAGAGCACAAGGTGGAGCGCCATACAACAAGCAAGATATATAGCCGGTACAATAATCAGCGCTGTAATCACTTTTGACAACACAGTGGTAAAATCCGAAACCGGCATGGATTTCCAAAACAGAATACTTCGGTCTTTTCGATCCTGGTAAAGACTCATGACAAGATAAAAAATGATGACAAGCCTCAGGGTCAGTATTAGCGGGTCGGATATCGCCAGATAAACCCCGTTCAGGGCATTTCTCTTCGCAATTTCCGGCTGACGAGAAAAGTCCTGCAATCCTCGTCCCACTAGCGAGTCGAAAGTATCATCTACATTGTAAGTTTCGGTGATTTGATTACTTTTATAATTAATATCTGCATCAATGTTGACAAAATCACCACCAATCTGAAGCGCACCAATCCCCGAAATAACAAAAAAGGCGCAAAGCGATGCAACAACAATGGGTAGATAAATGAAGCTGCTTTTATTTTCCCAAATTTCTCGCCGCAGCAGGATCGTAAATTTATTCATCGGGCTGCCCTCTGTAATTTTGCAACAAACAAATCTGCGACACTCGGCACGTGTAAGTCACCCAACGGTTCCAGATAGCTGCGATCAACGTTCTCAAATATCATGCTTTTCTGACCGAGGGACTCACGAATATGAATTGGGTTCAAACCCTGGGCTTTGTCTGTTAATTCCGGCTTCACAATCACCTCACAAAATGAATCTGCCAAATTATCCATCGGGCTGTCCAAGACAATGTTTCCCTGATCTATAAACAACAGATGTGAAAGTAGCGTTTCAATCTCTTCCACCTGATGGGTGCTGATAATGATGCTGGTTTCGTGATCAAAGTAGTCGTTTAGTAACTGATCATAGAATGCCTTTCTGTAAAGAATGTCGAGTCCAAGAGTAGGCTCGTCAAGCACAAGTAAATCGACGCTGATTGACAAGATAAGCGCTAGGTGAAGTTGGGTGACCATGCCTTTTGATAACTGCTTCACCCTTTGCTTGGGAGAAATATTAGTCTCGGCAAGCATGGCTTCTGCTTTTTCCCGACTAAATCCAGCATGCACTCCTTCAATATAGTCTAGTGCCTCGGATACTTTTAACCATCGAGGCAAGACACCAACGTCCGCAATAAAACACACACGCTCCATCACATGATGCCGGCCTTTTCTTGG
>ENA-UZWS01000229-UZWS01000229.1-metagenome-genome-assembly--contig:-Day-3-25m-contig-229_pt2 | contig 10272 bp, 8 predicted proteins | sample MGYA00260343_ERZ794903 | MGnify/ENA metagenome assembly ERZ794903
TTATTAATGCTCTGCCAGTTACGCTGACTGCCTCCGGGAACACATCCAGCTTCAATGTAGTCGCTAATAGACTCATCTAGCACAGGAACAGATGATCGATCGATGGTAGCGTTAAGATGACTGCCTTGACAGATTTCCAGTAGGTGACCCAATAGCCCGAAACCAGTTACATCTGTCATTGCGTTGACACCAGAGAGTTTTCCAAGGGCAGCGCCTACGGAGTTTAGTTGCATCATGGTTTCAACCGCTAACCGTGTATGCTCAGGCTGCAGTTTGCCCTGCTTCTCCGCAGTGGTGAGAACACCAACACCGATGGGTTTGGTTAAAAATAAACTATCACCAGATTTTGCTGTACTGTTTTGTTTGAGATTATCTAAATTGACTTTACCAGTGACTGCTAAACCAAAAATAGGCTCTTGGGTATCAATGGAGTGACCTCCTGCAAGATGAATACCTGCATCTTTGCACGCATAACGACCGCCATCTAAAACCTTTTGAGCTATCTCTGCATCTAGAACATCAACCGGCCACCCAAGAATCGCGATTGCCATCATGGGGGTGCCCCCCATGGCATAGACATCACTAATAGCATTAGCCGCAGCGATACGGCCAAACTCAAATGCATCATCCACAATGGGCATAAAAAAATCGGTGGTACTAATGATGCCACTGCCATCCCCGAGGTCGTACACAGCAGCATCGTCCTTGGTACTATTGCCCACCAGTAGATTGGCGTCATCTGGGGCTATAAAATCTGTTTTTAAAAATTTTTCTAGAACGCTTGGGGCGATCTTACAGCCACAGCCGGCGCCATGACTAAATTGGGTCAGTCTAATCTCACTGCTCATGGTTATTTTATCGCTCATTTAATTTATACAGGGTACTTTGTTTAGGGTCCAAGGTCATGAGTTTTGCTTACAATATTCGCGCGGCGAGAGGCCAGTCCAGTGCTTAAATGCCCGTGTGAATGACCGAGACTCGCTAAACCCCACAGCTTCTGATACCTGTTCAACAGGTAACCTCTCATGAACTAGCTTGGTAATTGCAAGATTTCGACGAAGGTTGTCTTTGATCTTTTGATAGCTAGTGGCACTCTCTTTGAGTCGTCGATGGAGGGTCTGAGCGCTCATGCCAAGCTCCTCAGCTAACTCTTGAATAGTAGAAAAAACCAATCGATCGGGATCTCTTTGGCTAATAATCCGTTCTATTTGTGCCTCAAGAATAGTTTCAGATCCAGGGATAGTCATTACATCAGCAGGTGCATTCTCCAAGTACTGGTTAAGCTCTTGGTCTGATCGAAGTAACACCTTATCAAGATAATGAGCATCAAAAATAAGTCGATTAGCGGGGCTATTAAACCGCAGAATAGAGGGAAACATGATCTGCAGTTCTGATTTATGGTCAGGAACAGGAAATGTGAAGTGAGTTTCTTCTAGTCTAATAGGTTCACCGATATACCAGCTAGGAAATCGATGCCAAATAACAAGCCAGAACTCAGCCATAAAATGTTCCGGGTCATGACTCGGATTTGCCATTGTAAATTCAAATATCGCCTTACCATTTTCTACATTAAGAGCCATGGGGATATCACTGCTGACAAGGTTGTAGAAGTCGATGGCTTTCTCAAGAAGCTCACCCAGCGTACTGCAGCGGCTGACTAGCTCACTCATGGTTGCAAACAGACCGACCTTGCACGGGTTCTCGGTAAAACCCATAAATTCATCATCTAAGGTCTCTTGGACACCTTTAAATAAACGAGCAACCTGATCAGTATGCTCTCGCTGATCTGGTTTGTTTAGGCGTGTTGGGTTGATACCTGCACGCTCTAGGATGGGTCGCTGGGGCAGATTGCGCTGACGTATTCCGTGTAGACAAGCAATCACATGATGTTGACAAATTGTGGCCATGACAGCTGGTTACCCAGTAAATTAAGATTAATTGTGAGTTTATGATTGATTTATAGCATATTATTGGAATATTACCCAATATAATTGGCAATAAATGTGAGTTTTTGTGTTGTAAATAGTCCTACTATTCACGGATAGTGTGCGGCATAGTGCCCCTCTTAAATATTGTTATCATAGAGCGGCACACGAGGAATCAAAAGGCGGATATAAGAATGACTGATAAGAATGGTCCACCAATCAAAGATTGGCAAAAGTTGGTCGAAAAAGAGACCAAGGGGCGATCTGTTGATGATTTAACTTGGCAGACTCCTGAAGGTATTGCAGTCAAGGCACTTTACACCGCTGAGGATACTGCAGATCTGTCACACATGAATAATCTGCCAGGCTTTGCACCATTTAAACGAGGGCCGAAGGCTACCATGTATGCTGGCCGACCTTGGACGGTAAGACAGTATGCGGGGTTTTCAACAGCTGAAGAATCCAACGCTTTTTATCGCAAAAATTTAGCTGCAGGCCAGCAGGGTTTATCAGTAGCATTTGATTTGGCAACACACCGTGGTTATGACTCGGATCATGAAAGAGTCGAAGGAGATGTTGGTAAAGCGGGTGTGGCAATTGATTCTGTTGAAGACATGAAGATTCTTTTTGATAGTATTCCTCTGGATAAGGTTTCTGTCTCCATGACAATGAATGGAGCTGTTTTACCTGTAATGGCGAGCTTTATCGTCGCGGCAGAAGAGCAAGGAGTTGCTCCAGAGCAATTATCTGGAACTCTACAAAACGATATTCTTAAAGAATTCATGGTCCGTAATACCTATATCTACCCACCTTCGCCATCCATGAGAATTGTCTCTGATATTATTGGTTATACCTCTAATAAGATGCCGAAATTTAATTCTATTTCCATCTCTGGTTATCACATGCAAGAGGCCGGAGCGACCAACGTTCAGGAGCTGGCTTACACCATCGCTGATGGTATCGAGTACGTACGCACGGCTATAGACAGCGGAATGGATGTTGACAAGTTTGCACCACGGTTGTCTTTCTTCTTTGCCATCGGCATGAACTTTTTTATGGAAGTTGCCAAACTGCGCGCTGCAAGGATTCTTTGGGCCACGCTGATGGAAGAAAAATTCTCACCTAAAGATCAACGTTCTCTAATGTTGCGCACTCACTGCCAAACATCTGGTGTCAGCCTTACCAGTAAAGACCCCTACAACAATATTATGCGGACCACCATTGAGGCGATGTCGGCAGTACTTGGTGGCACTCAATCACTCCATACAAATTCTTTTGATGAGGCCTTGGGTTTGCCCACAGAATTTGCCGCTGGAATTGCGCGAAATACTCAATTGGTTATTCAGGAAGAAACGGGTATTACCAATGTAGTTGACCCTTTGGCTGGTTCTTACTATGTCGAAAGTCTGACTAGTGAGTTAGTTGATGCTGCGATGGTGTTAATTAATGAAGTGGAAGATATGGGTGGCATGACTAAAGCTGTGGAATCGGGAATGCCAAAACTGCGTATTGAAGAGGCCGCAGCCTTGCGGCAGGCGGCTATAGATCGTGGCGATGAAGTTATTGTTGGGGTTAACAAATATCAGTTATCTGAGGAGCCAGAAGTTGATGTGTTAGATATTGATAACACTGCGGTTCGAGGATCACAGATACAAAGACTTGATGATATTCGTGAATCTCGAGATCCCAACGCTCATCAAAATTCGTTGAATGCACTCACTGAGGCCGCCAAAAGTGGTGAGGGCAATCTACTTGATTTGGCCGTTAATGCAGCTCGAGCACGAGCGACTGTTGGTGAGATTAGTGATGCTTTAGAGTCAGTTTGGGGGCGTCATAGAGCACAAACCCGATCGATCAGTGGTGTTTATGGTTCAGCCTATGAAGATGACGAGGAATTTATGAAGATCAAACAGAAAGTAGAAAATTTTGCCGAGCAGCATGGTCGACGCCCAAGAATGTTAGTGGTCAAGATGGGGCAAGATGGTCATGATCGTGGCGCGAAAGTTATTGCAACAGCATTTGCAGATTTGGGATTTGATGTGGATATAGGGCCTATGTTTCAAACACCTGATGAGGCAGCTCGTCAGGCCATTGAAAATGATGTTCACGTAGTAGGGGTGTCATCCCAAGCTGCCGGGCACAAAACATTAGTACCGCAGATGATCGAATCATTAAAAAGACAGGATGCGAGCGAAATTTTGGTGATTTGTGGCGGAGTGATTCCTCCTAAAGATTATGCGGAGCTGACTCAGCAGGGAGTGTCTGCGATCTTTGGTCCTGGAACTAATATTCCAGAAGCCGCGGCAGAGGTGCTAGACCTTATTAAATAATGGACTTCTCCGAGGGAGAAAAGTATGCACGAAATTCTTGAAGAGTTAGAAGAGAAAAGACGACTTGCCAGATTGGGTGGCGGTCAAAAACGAATTGATACCCAGCATGCAAAAGGTAAGTTAACTGCGCGCGAGCGTATTGATCTGCTTCTAGACGAAAATAGTTTTGAAGAGTGGGATATGTTTGTGGAGCATCGCTGCACCGATTTTGATATGGATCAGCAGCACGTACCCGGGGACGGCGTTGTGATAGGTTATGGAACTATTAATGGCCGTTTAGTTTTTGTCTTTAGTCAGGATTTTACTGTTTTTGGAGGAGCACTCTCTGAGGCTCATGCGGAAAAGATCTGTAAGGTCATGGATCAAGCAATGAAGGTGGGAGCTCCCATTATTGGACTTAACGATTCTGGTGGAGCGCGTATTCAAGAGGGTGTTGCATCTCTGGGTGGTTATGCTGAAGTTTTCCAGCGCAATGTAATGGCATCTGGCGTGATCCCTCAAATTTCAATGGTGATGGGCCCCTGTGCAGGTGGTGCGGTTTATTCTCCAGCGATTACCGACTTTATTTTTATGGTTCAAGATAGCTCCTACATGTTTGTCACCGGCCCTGATGTAGTTAAAACAGTGACCCATGAAACCGTGACGGCGGAGGAGTTGGGAGGTGCCATTACTCATTCTACTAAGTCTGGAGTGGCAGATTTAGCATTTGAGAATGACGTTGAGGCGCTGGAAAAAGTGCGTCATTTTTTCAATTACCTACCTGCTAATAATCAAGAAAAACCACCTGTATGGCCAACGGAGGANNCGTATTGAGGGATCCAGTGTTGGCGTGGTTGCCAACCAACCCATGGTATTGGCCGGTTGTTTAGATATCGACGCGTCAAAAAAAGCTGCACGATTTATTCGGTTTTGTGACTCTTTTAATATTCCGGTGCTCACGTTTGTTGATGTTCCAGGTTTTATGCCAGGAACAAGTCAAGAGTACGGCGGTATTATTAAGCATGGCGCTAAGCTTCTTTATGCTTATGCTGAATGCACAGTTCCAAAGGTTACGGTTATTACCCGAAAAGCTTATGGGGGCGCCTACGATGTTATGTCTTCTAAGCATCTGCGTGGCGATGCCAACTTAGCCTGGCCTTCAGCAGAGATTGCTGTGATGGGCCCAAAGGGTGCAGTAGAGATTATTTTCCGCAAGGATATTGGTGATGAAGAGAAGATAGCTGCCCGCACTGAAGAATACCGTAAGAAGTTTGCCAATCCGTTTATTGCGAGTAAACGCGGTTATGTTGATGACGTGATTATGCCTCATAGCACGCGCAAGCGAGTTGCCAGATCATTGGCTATGTTGCGTAATAAATCTGTCGAAAATCCGTGGCGCAAGCACGGCAATATACCTCTTTAAGTTAATTAGTGATTAAGTAGAGATAACTATGCTGAAGAAAATTTTAGTGGCCAATCGCGGTGAGATAGCTTGTCGAGTATTTACTACTGCAAAGAAAATGGGTATTGCCACGGTTGCAGTTTACTCAGATGCTGATCGTGATGCGCTTCATGTTCAAATGGCCGACGAAGCAGTTCATATAGGTGCTTCCCCCTCCTCAGAGAGCTATTTAGTGATCGATAAAATCGTTCAAGCTTGCCTTGATACCGGGGCTGACGCTGTTCATCCTGGGTATGGCTTCTTATCTGAAAATAGTCATTTTCGCGATGCCTTAGATGCAGCTGGAATTGCTTTTATTGGGCCAGGCAAAAAAGCCATAGAGTCAATGGGAGATAAAATCACATCAAAACTCATCGCTGAGAAAGCAGGTGTTAATACAATTCCAGGTTACACCGATGTGGTTCGTGATGCTGATCATGCCATAGAAATTAGTGCTGAGATTGGTTACCCAGTCATGCTGAAAGCCTCAGCAGGTGGCGGAGGCAAGGGTATGCGAGTTGCCATGAATGAAAGTGAGTGTCGAGATGGCTTTGAACGGGCAACAAATGAAGCGAGATCGAGTTTTGGTGACACGCGTATTTTTATAGAAAAATATATACAGCAACCCAGACATATTGAAATCCAGGTAATGGCAGATAGCCATGGTAATGTTATTTATCTGGGTGAGAGAGAATGCTCTATTCAGCGCAGGCATCAGAAAGTCATAGAAGAAGCGCCATCTCCCTTCCTAAATAAAGCGACTCGAAAGAAGATGGGAGAGCAGAGTTGCGCCCTTGCTAGAGCCGTGGACTATGAGTCAGCGGGCACAGTTGAATTTATCGCTGATGCGGACATGAATTTCTATTTCCTCGAAATGAATACTCGACTACAGGTAGAGCACCCCGTGACTGAGTTGGTCACGGGGCAAGATCTCGTAGAACTAATGATTAGGGTTGCAGCAGGTGAGAAATTACCGCTGGCTCAGAAGGATGTTACCTTGTCTGGCTGGGCGATGGAGGCGCGGGTTTACGCCGAAGATCCATTCCGCAACTTTCTTCCCTCCACGGGTCGATTGGTTAAGTACACTCCGCCTCAGGGTGAAGGGGTTAGGGTAGATAGTGGTGTCTATGAGGGNNGGGGTCAATCACAATATTAGTTTTCTTAACGCACTAATGGTTCACCCTCGTTTCGTTAAGGGAGACCTTACTACTAATTTTATTGCTGATGAATTCCCTGATGGATTTCATGCTGATTTAGTTGTTCAAGATGATCCAGCAATTGCAGTTGTCGTAGCAGCGTCGGTCCATCAATTGGATTGTGAGCGAGCTGGACTATTGTCTGATCAGCTAGAGGGTCACGAAGTTGAACCTTCGAATGATTGGATTGTTGCCATCGCAGATCAATACCGGTCGGTGCAGGTGAGTCTCACCGATACTGGCTATTTAGTTGAGCTTGATGGGCAGGATTATCATATTGTTACTCAGTGGAGTCTTGGAGATCCATTATTCAAGGCGGTGATTAACGATGTCAGTGTTTCAGTACAAGTGGAACCTGCAGCATCAGGATATCGACTATTTTATCGAGGCGCAGAAATCAATGCTCGGGTGATATCCCCAAGAGCGGCCGATTTAATGAAGCATATGCTGTTTAAACCGCCCGTGGACATGTCTAAATTTTTGCTCTCTCCGATGCCCGGATTACTAGTCAAACTGTCGGTCAATGAGGGCCAAGAGGTTAAAGAGGGTGAAGAGTTAGCGGTAGTTGAAGCAATGAAAATGGAAAATAGCTTGCGTGCGACACAAGATGGTATTGTAGGTAACGTTCAGGCTCAACAGGGTGACAGCTTAGCGGTAGACCAAATTATTTTAGAGTTTAAGTAGAGATAGTTTAGATGACTCAGGCGACAAAGACATTAGCAGACCAAGTTAGACAAGGCGATCGTCGGGCGCTGGCAAAGGCGATTACGTTGGCAGAGTCAACCCGTGATGATCATCGGCAGCAGACGGCTGAACTTTTGGAGACTCTTATCCCTGATGCAGGTAACTCCATTCGAATTGGTATTTCAGGTGCACCAGGAGTTGGTAAATCAACCTTTATTGAAGTCTTAGGGTCTCACTTAATTAAACTTGGGCATTCGGTGGCAGTATTGGCTGTAGATCCCTCTTCAGCAGTCACAGGGGGCTCGATTCTGGGCGATAAGACGCGCATGGAAACTTTAGCCTTTGCTGAGAAAGCTTTTGTCAGACCGTCTCCGGCGGGTAGTACTCTAGGCGGAGTGGCTCGGAGAACAAGAGAGTCTATGTTACTTTGTGAAGCCGCTGGATTTGATATTATATTGGTTGAAACCGTGGGTGTTGGGCAGTCAGAAACGACTGTAGCTGATATGACAGATATGTTTTTGTTACTTCTCCTGCCTGCCGGCGGTGACGAGCTGCAAGGCATTAAACGAGGAATTATGGAGCTTGCTGATCTGATCTTAGTCAATAAGGCAGATGGTGATCAAGTAGCATTGGCTGCTCGAACCATGGGTGATTATCGATCGGCCGTTCAATTTTTAGCTTCACGATTTGATGATTGGCAAACGCCAGTGATGTCCTGCTCTTCAATTAATGATGAGGGTATCGTTGAGGTATGGGGCCAGGTTGATGCCTTCAAAAAGATATTGTCTGAGACCGGTCAATTGCAGCAGCGTCGAGCTGAACAGGCAAAGGCATGGATGTGGAGCGAAATGACCGAATCTCTTGTTGCAGATCTAAAAGCTGATGAAAGAATAAGATCTTTAGTGCCTGACATCGAGTCTGCTGTGCTCGCAGGAGAGTTGCCAGCGACGGTTGCGGCTCAAAGAGTTCTTAATTTATATAAAGATCGATGAACAAATTAGGCTGGTAAGCCTTTAAGGGAGAATCAACGATATGCCGGAAGATAGAGACAGCTTAGCGAATTTAATTGCCGCAAATAAGAGTTACGAACAGAAGTTCGACAAATCTGACCTTGACGCTAAACCTGTTAAACGTATTTCTATTTTGACATGTATGGATTGCAGGATGAATCCCTATGAATTTGCCGGTTTAAAGGAAGGGGAGGCTCATATAATTCGCAATGCTGGGGGGCGAGCTACAGATGATGCTATTCGATCGTTGATTATTTCTCATAAATTTTTGGGAACCTTGGATTGGTTTGTTATTCACCATACTCAATGTGGCATGGCTACCTTGAACGACGAAATTATTGGTGAATTACTGGAGGGAGATTTAGAAACGTCGATTTTTGAAGACGGTGTTTGGAAAAATCCCGATAGAGTAACATCTGATAATACTAAAGCGGGCTCGGATGCTGGCAAGTCAATACATTGGCATACTATTAGTGATCTCCAAGAAAGTGTGAGTGGAGACATGAAGAAGATTAAAAATCACCCATTAGTACCGAGCCATATTAATATCTATGGTTTTATTTTTGACGTTAAAACCGGTAGTTTAATCCCAGTAAAGTAACCTCATGACTTCAGGAGATTAATGTGCGGCGTTTTGGGCCAGGCTTATTAGTCACGGCGGCCTTTATTGGGCCAGGTAGTATTGCTACTGCAAGTGTTGCCGGTGCTAACTTCGGTTTTGTCTTGTTGTGGGCTTTATTGTTTTCTTTAATAGCCACCGTGGTTTTACAGGAAATGGCTGCCCGATTGGGTTTAGTTTCTTCCTCGGGTCTAGCACAAGCATTACGCACAACCTTCAATCATCCAACCGTCAACCGAGCGGCAGTAGCATTAGTGGTGGCTGCAATTGGTATCGGCAATGCGGCCTATGAGGCGGGCAATATCTCAGGAGCAGCGCTTGGCCTGCAATCGATTACTGATTTATCAGCGCCAGTTTGTGCTGTAGTGCTTGGGGTGATTGCGAGTGTGTTACTTGGCAGTAGCGGATATAAGCTATTGGAGCCTATTCTTATTATTTTGGTTCTCATCATGAGCTGCGTTTTTGTAGTTACGATGATAGCGATCGATGTTGATTATTCAGGGCTCGTTAAAGGACTTTTAGTGCCATCTCTGCCTACTGGCTCAATGCTAACTGTGATTGCTCTAATTGGTACCACAGTAGTACCTTACAATTTGTTTTTGCACTCTAATCTGGTGCAAGAGAAATGGCGGGGCGTTGATCTTGATATAGCCTTGTCAGAATCCCGTACAGATACAATTGTATCCATTGGCCTTGGTGGTTTAATTACACTAGCGGTGATGAGTACCTCTGCAGTTGCTTTTTTTGACACTGGCCGAGAATTTTCTTCAACGTCAATCGCGACTCAACTGGAGCCAATATTAGGTACTTCGGCTAACTTGTTCTTTGCCTTTGGCTTGATGGCTGCGGGATTAACCAGCGCAATCACAGCGCCTTTAGCTGCGGCCTATGCAGTTAGTGGTGCCATGGGATGGCCGGCTGATTATACCAATCGTCGTTTTCAGGCTGTTTGGCTAACTGTTTTAATCATTGGCACTACCTTTGCTGCAATTGGTACTAAGCCCATTGCGGCCATATTGTTCGCTCAGGCCGCTAACGGTTTGTTGCTGCCGGTTGTAGCGGTTTTCTTGCTGATTATTATGAATCGC
>ENA-UZWS01009809-UZWS01009809.1-metagenome-genome-assembly--contig:-Day-3-25m-contig-9809_pt1 | contig 10190 bp, 8 predicted proteins | sample MGYA00260343_ERZ794903 | MGnify/ENA metagenome assembly ERZ794903
ACGGCGATGCAAACATCAATTGCTTATGAGGCAGGCGCATTTAAAGGCTCTCCTGCAATGATTGGAGGTATGACAGCTTTTACGCCTTACAATTGCGCAAATGTATATTGTGAAACTTTTGATGTGGTTGTGAACAAACCCAAAGTTGCAGCGTATCGTGCGCCAGGTGCACCACAAGCTGAGTTCGGTGCAGAGATGGCGGTTAGCGAACTCGCCGAAAAACTGGGTATCGATCCAGTGGACTTGCGCCTACAAAATGCCGCCAAAGAAGGCACACAAACAGTTTATGGCCCAAAGCTTAAGGCTGTCGGTCTGGTTGAATGTCTTGAAGCGGCCAAGAACTCTCCTCATTATAAAACGGAACTGAAGGAAGGAGAGGGTAGAGGCATTGCTTCGGGTTTTTGGTTCAACATTGGTGGCCAGTCGAGTGTTACGATAAACATGAACCCTGATGGAACCGGCACAATCGTTGAAGGATCGCCAGATATTGGTGGTTCCAGGGCCTCGATGCAAATGATGGCATCGGAAGAACTTGGCATTCCGTTGAATGACCTTAAGCCAATTATTGGTGATACGGAAAGCATCCCCTACAATCAGTCAACGGGTGGTAGCAGAACAACTTTTGCAACCGGCATGGCGGTGATTGAAGCGGCCCAGGATGTTGTTCATCAACTTAAAGAGCGGGCTGCATCTTTGTGGAATGTCACGCCTGATCAAGTGGAGTGGCGTGATGGTTCGGCGATAAACACTGNNGGTGAGGGTCAAATGACCTGCGCTGAAATTTGCGCCAAATGTGAGAAGACGGGTGGACAGATATCTGGCACAGGCAATGTTAATGCACGGGGTGCAGGTCCGAGTTTTGCTGTCCATGTTTGCGACACGAAAGTCGACATGGAGACAGGTAAAGTAGATGTGATTCGTTACACTGCTATTCAGGATGCCGGTAAAGCGATTCATCCGAGTTACGTCGAAGGCCAGTTTCAGGGCGGAGCGGCACAGGGAATTGGTTGGGCGCTGAACGAAGAATATGTCTACAACGATGATGGCGTGATGGAGAATGCAGGTTTCCTCGATTATCGAATACCGCTCGCCTCAGATTTGCCAATGATTGATACAATCATTGTCGAGGTGCCTAATAATTTTCACCCCTATGGTGTGCGTGGCGTGGGTGAGTCAGGGATTATTCCTCCTCTTGCCGCGGTAGGATACTCTGTCGGTGATGCGATAGGCGCTAATGTCTCTGAACTACCATGCTCTCCGCCGCGTGTACTGAAGTTGATTCAAGAAAAAGGTTAGACGTCTCTATGGCAATGGTGTTCTTCTCCGGTGAGCTGCAACGATTTACGGGAGAAGAAAAAACCAGTGTATTGGCACTGAACTACCGAGAGTTATTAGGCGAGTTGCATAATAAGTACCCTGACCTTAAAAACTCCGAAATCTCAGAGATGGCGATTGCGATTGATGGTGAGATCGTTCACGAGCCGTTGCTCGAATTGATTCCGGAAGAGGCAGAATTACATTTTTTTCATTTCATCGCGGGTGGATAACGCTTCAAGACGCCTGCTCAGGATCATTATTTTCAGCCGGGCCATTGTTGCACCTTCGTACCGACCGCAGACTCCATCTCTGTAAACCCTTTACTGCAGTTGCGGTTTTGATGAATTGGTGATGGATGTTCGTAAAAGGCGCGATGTCAGCAATCAAGTGTCGGCGATCGTGAGTTACTTGTGTCTAATATGAGGCGTGAAGCTGTCGCTTTAAAACTATAGATTTTTTCGATTTGCTAACGATATTAGCAATGCCAGTAATCGAGTAAAAACATGAACAGGATAAAGGAAAAGAAGCGTGAATGAGTGATTCGGACTTAATGGGAGAACAGTTAGAAGATAATCACGCATCTGAACCAAAGAGCGGGGGTCCCTATGCTCACATGGTCCTTTTTGTGCTGGTTCTGGTATACATCTTCAATTTTATCGACCGTAATATTCTCTCGATATTAGCGGAAGACATTAAAGCAGATTTGGGCATCAGCGATGCTGAGATGGGGTTTCTTTACGGAACTGCATTCGCTGTTTTTTATGCCGTATTTGGCATTCCTTTGGCTCGATTTGCCGATGTCTGGACTCGCCGCTCGCTTGTTTCGGTTGGTCTCCTGTTCTGGTCTGTGATGACTGCCTTGTCAGGACTTGCCCGCTCGTTTCCGATACTAGCAATGTTCCGGGTAGGGGTAGGGATAGGTGAAGCGAGTGCATCGCCTGCCGCTTATTCAATGCTGTCTGATTACTATGCGCCCAAACATCGTGCAACGGTGATCGGTATTTACTCCTCCGGGGTCTACATTGGCGGCGGTATAGGATTGATTCTTGGGGGCCTGATTCTGGACACTTGGGCCACTTGGTATCCCGACACGACCCTTGCGCCTTTTGGGCTCAAAGGCTGGCATGTAGCTTTTATGGTTGTGGGTTTGCCTGGGGTACTACTCGCAGGTCTTGTGCGTTTGCTAAGAGAACCGCAGCGGGGTGCGAGTGAGGGACTGGTTGCGCCAAAACATCCTGCACCTTTCAGCGTACTGTGGACAGAGCTTGCGGCAGTGATTCCTCCCTTCACAATTTGGAGTGTTTATCGTCACGGTGCTTCTGTCACGAGGAATTTACTTGCTGCTTCACTGCTGGCGGTATTTGCGTGGGGGATGATTGAGCTTACAGGGAACCTTCTACAGTGGGTGGCGCTGTCGATAGCGGGTTATGTCACTGTGTCATGGTTGCAGGGATTGTCAACGCGGGATAAAGCCTCGTTTCGTATGATGTTCCACTCGAAAGCGTTGGTATTTACCACGCTTGCGTTTCCGACTATCGCATTTGTCTCTTACGGCACAAGTTTTTGGACCGCACCTTTTCTAATCAGAGTTCATGGTGTTACCGCGGCCGACGTTGGTTGGTATGTTGGCATTGGCAATGCAATAGGTGGCCTAATTGGCGTTGTTATGGGTGGAATGCTGGCTGACAGAATGAAACTGTACTTCGTCAACGGCAGGCTGATGATCGGCATCGTGACTATTCTGCTAACAGCGCCATTGATTCTGTGGATGGTTAAGACGGAAGATCTTACGACAGCTTACTGGTTAAATTTTGCCTACCATATACCTGCCTCAATGTGGGTATCGATCGCGCCGGCCACGGTGAACGATCTGGTGATGCCGAGAATGCGCGCAACTGCAGGTGCATGGTTTCTGTTAATGAATACGATTATAGGTCTCGCGCTCGGTCCCTATGCAATGGGGCGTTTGTCAGATATGTTCATTGCTGGGGGCGCTGATTCTGGCGCTGCACTTAGCCAGGCAATCGCGTGGGGACAATGTATCTTTATCCTTACGGCGATTCTTCTGGCCTTAGCTATGCGCTATCTGCCAGGTGATGAGGCATCGAGATTAAATCGGGCGAGGGCGCTTGGCGAAACCTTTGATCAAAAATAATTTGGTATAGGGACTTCCCCTGAATTCTATGAAAAATCTTTTACTGAAATACATCTGTATAGGACTTACGATGGTCGCGCTCGCGATATCAAGTGCCTGTACCGGCGTCACCAGCAACCCGACTGAGGTCGAGCCTCGGTCTTCGATAATGGTTGCGACAGCTAATCCCCATGCCACCGAAGCAGGTCTTGAAGTCCTCAGATCAGGCGGTTCAGCTGTTGATGCCGCAGTGGCAATAGCCGCTGTTCTAAGTCTCGTTGAGCCGCAAAGTTCCGGACTCGCTGGCGGTGCTTTTATGGTTCACTTTGAGAATGATACGAAAACTGTTTCGGTATATGACGGGCGCGAAACAGCCCCTCAGTTAATAGATGAAAACTTGTTCATAGACTCAGATGGTAAAGCGTTAGGCTACTTTGCGGCAAAAAATAGCGGTTTATCGACTGGTGTTCCTGGTGCGGTAGCGATGCTTTCTCTTGCCCATACAGATCATGGCAGCCTTCAATGGTCCAGTTTGTTCGAAAGCGCGGAGCACCTGGCAATGCATGGGTTTGCAATCTCTCCCCGTTTACACGGGATGATTGAGCTTTTTAGTCCGTATATTCCCAAAACGATGGATGAAGGTCCGACTGATGCTTGGCGCTACTTTTATGATGCCAGTGGGCAGCCCCGGCCGGTAGGCTATCTCTTAAAGAATCCGGAATATGTGAGTACCCTTAGAACAATTGCCTTAGACCCAGACAATTTCTATCAGGGGAAGCTAGCCGCAGATATCGTTTCCATGGTCGGACAATCCCCAAGAGCAGGTCGCCTGTCTCTCGACGATATGGCGAACTATCAGGCCATAAAACGTGAAGCGGTATGCATGCCTTATCGTGAGATGCAATTATGCGGTCCACCACCACCCTCGTCATGGGTAACCGTGGGACATATTATGGGTATGCTTGACGTCAAAAATGCTTTTTCGGCGGATGGAGCAAATGATTCAAAGAATTGGGCGTTGTTTGCAGATGCCCAACGGTTAGCTTATGCGGACCGTGACCAGTACGTTGCTGACAATGACCATGTGCCAGTGCCTTTAAGTGGCATGATGAACCCTGACTATATCGATCTGCGAGCAAGTTTGGTCAATAGAGGAGAAGCGATACCCGCTGTGAGCTTCGGTAACCCTTGGCAGTTTGATGACTCTAGCCTGAAAACCTTTTATGGTATTGATAGATCCGAAGACACACCTGGCACTTCACATTTTGTTGTTGTGGATGCCGAGGGCAATGTTGTTTCCATGACCGCGACGGTAGAAAGTGTATTTGGTTCTACCAGGATGGTTGGTGGCATGTTCCTTAACAACGAGCTTACCGATTTTTCGCGACAACCTTACGATGTGAATGGCAAGCTTGTCGCTAATGCTCCGGGACCAGACAAACGTCCACGCTCTTCAATGACGCCAACGATTGTGCTGGACGATCAGGGGGAATTTCTGATGGCAACAGGGTCTCCGGGGGGTAGCAACATCATCGCGTATGTTGCTAAGTCGTTGATTGGTGTGCTGGACTGGGGATTAACACCCCAACAGGCGGCAGCGCTACCTAATGTTGTGGCAAGGGGAAAAGTTGTTCGGGTCGAAGCAAATACGGGCTCAGAGGGGCTGATTTCTGACCTTGAGTCTATGGGCTTTACCGTTGATGGTAGCCGAGGTGAAAACTCCGGATTGAGCATTGTTTTGCGCCACAAAAACGGCACTTTGGAAGGAGGGGTCGACCCGCGACGAGAGGGTGTTATTGGAGAAGAATAGAAAATGCAAATGGGCACCTGTCTCGATTTTCCAGTTAGTTTGATAGATAAATCTTTTAGAAGTTCGCTGTTGCGGTCAGCCAAAGCTTCTTTGTATCGACTTTTGCATAGGAGCTGTCTCCTGAGCTGTAGTCAGTATATTTGAGGCTCAAATCATAGAGTCCTATTTTTGTCGCTGCTACAAAGCCGACCTCGTTTCCTAGATCGTCTTGCCCCGCCACATTGTCCACATAGCTCTTAAAGTCATGTAATACGAGCAGGAGTTTAGCGCCGCCAAGCTTCCCTCCGATTGTAAAGTACAAGTCCGTAACGCCTTCCGGTGGTGTTGCAAGGAACTGATCAGACCAGCCTTGAAATTTGTGTAACGTTGCAAGCGGCGTAATGAAGGAGGCTACGCCGTGATCGGATCCTAACTGCTCGACACCCAGAGCAAGCTTCACGCCTGAAATACCAAGAGAACCTTCTATCAAGAAGTAGTTAGCGGAATAGGCGAGCGTGTTATTGCTGCTTTCCTGTTGAGTGGCATACTCTAAGTTGTAACCAAAGGCTAGCGCGTCGGATTTTTGCTGCCCGGAAAATCTGACTCCGTAAGTATCTGTTGAAAAACGAGCAAAATCCCTGTTGTCAATGAGATACGCGTAGGCAGTAATACTGCCTGCTTCCCAGCCCGTGTATTTAGCATTTGCTAGGTCAGTCTTGCTATCGTGATCGCCGACAGCGGAGTTCCCCCCAAATATCCGGTTTACATTATTGATGCGGGCGTAAAAAAGCGCAGTATCTTTTAGTGTGCTGTTAGTGATTGAGAAGCCATCATAGGTTTGCTCGTTCTGTCTGAAGCCGACGCCACCGACAAAGCGTTGATTATCAAGCAATATGCGCTGGCGCCCATATTTAAATTTTGTGTTCCAGTTCTGATATTGCAACCAGACCTGATTTATTTCTGTGCCTTTTGGGTCAGCAATGACTGAGTTCATGGTGGCGCCGTTGATCGTGCTATTGTAACTGTCGTTATCAAATGCAGAGACATTGTCTGCTTCAAACTGTGCACTAAAACCACTGATACTTCCTGTCGTATATGTGAACCTTGACCGCAGCGTAAGGGCGTCGCCGTCGCTGTTTGTCGGCGCGCCCTGCTTGACGTTTTCATACCTTAGTCTGAAGTTAAGTTTTGTGTCACCTGCAGAAATTGTATCAGCGATGGTTTCTTCAGCGAATGATGGCTGCGTCGAACAGAGCGTCGCAATCAATGCTGCCAATGATGCGCATCGAGCGATAGTCTTGCCTGCGGTTGTCTTTTGTATACCTTTCAATTTGTACCTCACACATGTCGTTGTCTAACAATTTGATAGCTGCGGCCGAAATACCAGATTGGCGCGCTGATGATGTGGACCAGACGAGTGTATGGAAATACGAGAATAATGCTGATGCCCACAAATACATGAAGCTTGTAGATCAAGTGGACACCTGCTATCGCATTGCTCGCTTCTATTGGGCGTAGTATCACGATGCTTTGAGCCCAATTTGCAAGCTGTAGCATGACTGATCCGTCAAGGTGATCGGCTGAAAGGAAAATAGTGCTTAAACCAAGTAATAGCTGAATATAGAGCATGATTAGAATGAAAAAGTCACTGAAGCTACTGTTGGCGCGAACTCTTTCATCAGTGATGCGTCGATACAGCAGCATGGTCATGCCGATGAGACAGAGCACGCCGAAAAAGCCGCCTGATATCATCGCTAACAGTTGTTTGTTGGGTGTGCTTATCACGTAATGATAAATCCATTCAGGCGTAAGCAGACCCACAATATGACCGGTTAAGACGAAAATAATACCAATATGGAACAAGTTGCTTGCGGCAACCATCCCTTTACCCCTCAGCAGCTGGCTTGAACCTGCTTTCCAAGAATATTGCTCTCGATCGAACCTGATGATGCAAGCTGCGACACAAACGACAATCGCAATGTAGGGATAAAGGCCAAAGAGAAGTAGATCTAAAGGCATATTCATTGTTGTTCTCCTGCGGCCTGAAGCTGAGATTCTGTGAGTGGTTCAACCCAGCGTAATGGTTGGGTTGCATCATTGTGCTTAGCCGGGTCATCGTAACGATTGCTGCAGGCCTCCGGTCCAGCGGCAGTATCCTCGGCGCCAAAAGTAACGGCGATTTCCTCCCATTCCTTATCCAATGCTTCTGGCGTATTGTCCGGTGTCTCTTCTCTCACTGTGGCCATGCTCTCGGTCATCAGTTTTTCATTTCCTGCGATGAGGAGAAGAGATGAAAACAGATTTGCATGGAGGCTTTCTCTCTCGACCAGCCTTGCACCGAGTAGGGCGAGTATGTGGCTAACATCGGCCAACCATTCGCGGGCTTTCAAGTCGGGTTGGTAAGACAAATATTCTAGAAACATAGGAATGAAGTCTGGCAATTCACGTGAATCAATTTCAAAACCATTGGCTGAATATTCAGCCATTAGATCAACCATTGCTTGACCTCTGTCGCGCGATTCACCGTGTACGTGCTCGAAAAGATGTAGAGAAAGGGAGCGTCCCTGTTCAAACAGACCCGTATAACGTTCTTCGGAATCCATCAGTTCACCATCATAAATTTGCCGCAGCGTATCAAGTAACGCGGCCCTGTGATCAGGCGAGATTTCTTTTGCCTCGCTAATGATCAGCGCCATTTCTCCAAGATTGTCTTTAATGTCCTGCCTGGGGTAGTCCAATAAGCATGCAATTACTTTAAGGATATCCATTCCTAGTTCTCCCAGATTTGTACAGTTTTAATGATGTCTTTGCGGTTGGCCTTTTTCGCCCCGAAGATATTTACGTCGCTGTTACCGTTGCTGCAACCATTGCCGAAACTGAATCCGCAGCCGTCAGACTCATGCTGCGCATATTTAACCGCTTCCTCTCTGTGAGCCGGAGGTATAACAAATCTATCCTCATAGTTTGCAATCGCAAGGTAGCGATACATTTCTTCTGCTTGTAGCTTTGTTAAACCAACATCCTCGAGTACTTTAAGATCCTCTTCGCCCTCAACGTTTTGCGATCTTTTGTAAGCTCGCATTGATAAGAGTCGTTTAAGTGCCAGTCTCACAGGTGCTTCGTCTCCGGCGGTCAGCATATTTGCCAGATATTTGATTGGGATGCGGAGCGAATCGACATCGGGGATTACCCCACTCATGCCTATCGCACCGGCATCCGCCGCGCCTTGGATAGGTGATAGGGGAGGCACGTACCAGACCATAGGCATCGTGCGATATTCAGGATGCAGCGGCAAAGCCAGCTTCCAGTCGACTGCCATTTTGTAAACTGGGGATTGTTGGGCAGACTCAATAACTGAATCCGAGATACCATCTTTTCTTGCTTGTGCGATGACCTCTGGGTCGTGAGGGTTTAGAAAGACTGAAAGCTGATTTTCATATAAGTCTGTTTCTTTTTCGGAGGAAGCGACCTCTTCGATTCTGTCAGCATCGTATAACAGAACACCAAGGTACCGAATGCGGCCTACACACGTTTCAGAGCAAACGGTCGGTTGACCGGCCTCTATACGGGGATAACAAAAAATGCACTTCTCAGATTTTCCGCTTTTCCAATTGAAGTAAATCTTTTTATAAGGACAACCGCTAACACACATGCGCCAGCCTCGACATTTGTCTTGGTCGATAAGTACTATTCCGTCTTCATCGCGCTTGTAAATAGCACCGCTGGGGCAAGATGCAACACACGCAGGATTAAGGCAGTGTTCACACAAACGTGGCAAGTACATCATAAAGCTGTTTTCATACTCGCCGTACATTTGCTTTTCGACTTCCTCGAAGTTTTTGTCGGCGCTACGCTTTTCGAATTCACCGCCCATTATCTCTTCCCAGTTGGGACCGGTTTCTATCTTTTCCATACGTTTGCCACTAACGAGAGATCTAGGTCGAGCGGTTGGCTGATGTTTGCCCTGAGGTGCGGTGTGCAGGTGCTGGTAGTCAAAATCGAATGGCTCATAATAATCGTCCATTTCTGGCAGATCAGGGTTGGCAAAAATTTTGCTTAGTACCTTCATTTTACTGCCGATTTTGGGTTCAATTTTTCCGTTCTCTTTTCTCTTCCAACCACCATTCCATTTATCTTGGTCTTCCCAGTTATTGGGGTAACCTACTCCGGGTTTGGACTCTACATTGTTGAACCAGGCGTACTCCATTCCCTCACGAGACGTCCAAACGTTTTTGCAGGTAATAGAACAGGTGTGGCAACCGATACATTTATCGAGGTTCAGAACCATGCCGATTTGAGATCTTATTTTCATTGTATTGCTCCTTAAATATCTTGTGGCAAGGCTTGTGGCAGATCATCCGTGTCTGAACCTTCTAGCCATTCAACTTCGCTCATCTTTCGAATGACAACCATCTCATCTCTGTTGCAGCCAACAGTGCCGTAATAATTGAACCCCCATGATTGTTGCGCGTAACCACCTATCATATGCGTAGGTTTCATCACGACACGGGTAACTGAATTGTGGTGTCCTCCTCGAGTACCGGTCAGTTTAGATCCTGGTGTGTTAACTATTCTCTCCTGCGCGTGGTACATCATGACCATGCCGGTCTTGACCCGCTGGCTAACGACTGCTCTACAGGCGATCGCGCCGTTAGCGTTAAAGACGTCTATCCAGTCGTTGTCAACGATGCCGGCAGATTTTGCATCTTCCTCACTTAGCCAGACGATGGGTCCTCCTCGTGATAGCGTTAGCATTAATAAATTGTCGGAATAAGTGCTGTGAATTCCCCATTTCTGGTGAGGTGTAATAAAGTTGAGAACAATCTCTTTGTTGCCGTTTGACTGGTGGTCTTTCATTAACTCAACAGCCCGAGTCTTGATGGGAGGTCGATAGCCAATAAGCTGTTCGCCGAAAGCCTGCATCCATTTGTGGTCCTGATAAAACTGTTG
>ENA-UZWS01010372-UZWS01010372.1-metagenome-genome-assembly--contig:-Day-3-25m-contig-10372_pt1 | contig 10116 bp, 9 predicted proteins | sample MGYA00260343_ERZ794903 | MGnify/ENA metagenome assembly ERZ794903
AAAGACGAGTAAAATTTAAAACATGGATTTTAAAAATAAACCTTCTTTTGAAAAAATTCAGTTTTATAAAACTACAGAATATAACTGCAGTTACATTGATAAAATGGATGCGCAATCGTTAGTTGTAACTCCATATAAATCTATTGATCAAAATATTTTCCAAGATTTAATTGAAAAAGGCTTTAGAAGGAGTGGGCAATATATATATAAGCCAAGCTGTAAAAGTTGCACAGCATGTATCCCTATAAGACTTTCAGTGCAAAAGTTTTTATCTTCTAGGTCGCAAAAAAGAATTTTTAAAAAGCATCAACATTTTGATGTCCGAGAGGTTTCTCTTGCTTTTAAACAAGAACATTTTCACCTTTACTCAAAATATCAAAATAAGCGTCATAGTTTAATAAATAACGATCAAAATAAAATAGATGATTACAATGACTTTTTAATTAAGAGCAATGTTAACTCAAAGCTTATTGAATTTTGGGATGGAGATTTACTAAAGATTGTTTCTATCATCGATATGATGAGTGATGGCATTTCAGCTGTTTACACTTTTTTTAACCCTGAAGACGAAAAAGTAAGTTATGGGACCTACTCAATTATTTGGCTCATCAATTGGTGTAAAACCCAACAATTAAAATATATGTATTTAGGTTACTGGATTGGTGAATGTAACAAAATGAAATATAAAACCAACTTTAAGCCTTATGAGCTCTATATCAAAGGGTATTGGCAAGAAAATATCACATAGCGCCATGTTACAATTTGAATAATTAGTAAATCTTAAAAAAAATATAATGAATAATTTGCTTATTTTTGGTGTTGGTCTCATTGGAGGCTCTATCGCACTTGAAAGCCAAAAAAAACAGATGTTTAATCAAGTGATAGGAGTTCAAAGGGACGGAGGTACCTCTTTAACAAACTTTGTATCAGATGGAATGATCAGTAGAGTTTCAGTAGACCTCAATGATGATATTAAACAAGCAGATTTTATAGTTATTGCAACACCGGTTGCTCAAATTCAAAATATATTAAAGATAATCGCTCCATCACTATCCCCAAGAACAATTGTGATTGATGTAGGTAGTACAAAATCTAATATTATGCATTTCGCTAAAGAGGAGCTTAAAGAAAAATTTTCACAATTTGTTGGTTGTCATCCAATTGCTGGTTCAGAACAGCATGGTCCCTCTGCAGCAAAAATTAACTTATTTAAAAATAGGGACATTATACTAACGCCTGAGGATGAAACTGATTTAAATAAACTTGAACTTACTTCGAAATTTTGGAAAGACTTAGGCGGAGTTATTAAGATAATGTGTCCCCTTGAGCATGATCAAATTTTTTCAACAGTAAGTCATATACCGCATCTTATTGCTTACAATATGGTAAATTTAATAGCTGGAAAAAGTAATAAGGATACACTTCTTGAATTTGCAGCGAGTGGATTTAAAGATTTTTCTCGCATAGCAGGAAGCTCACCAGAAGTTTGGAAAGATATTTCTTTGGCAAATAGGGTGGCAATTTTAAACGATCTAAATTTATTCGTTAAAGAGATTAATAAAACAGCTACATTAATCAAAAATGAAGATTATATAGCTTTAGAAAAATACTTTGATGTAGCAAGCAAAATTAGAAAAAACTGGTCCGAAAAAAAATAGTAATGAAAGAAAAAATACTAAAAGCTTCAGAGCAAATTCGTGGTTGTATCAAGTTACCTGGTTCAAAAAGTATCACTAATAGAGTTCTTCTAATGTCAGCTCTTGGAAAAGGTGTGACTAAGGTAATTAATCCCCTTAGATCAGAGGATACCGATCAAATGATTAATGCATTGATTGAGCTTGGAGTATTAATTAAAGAGGGCTGTGACGATAGACCCTTCATCAAAATTACAGGAGCTGATCATAATTTCCTCAATAAAAATACTAAGCTTTTTTTAGGTAATTCAGGAACTACTTTTAGGCCACTTGCAGCCGTTCTAGCAATGATGAGGGGTGATTATTACTTGTCGGGTATTGAGCGAATGCACGAGAGACCCATTAAAGACCTAGTTGATGCACTAGAGCAAATGGGGTCGAATATTCAGTATGAGAAAATTCATGGCTACCCACCTATTACTATAAAGAACAGTAAAATCAAACACTCTGGACCCATTCAAATTAAAGGAGACATATCAAGCCAATATCTCACAGCACTTTTAATTGCAGGTCCAATTTCAAATAATGAATTTACAATTGATGTTATTGGTGACTTAATTTCAAAACCATATATTGATATTACTTTAAAGTTACTAACAAAATTCAATGTTTTTTATAGTAATAATAATTGGCGCTCATTCTCCCTTAAAAAAAAATCAGTATATAAAAATCCAAATGAAATTTTTGTTGAAGGAGATGCTTCATCAGCTTCTTACTTTTTTGCTGCTGCAGCACTTGCAGGTTCAATCGAAATAAAAGGCATCAATCAAGATAGCATTCAAGGCGACCTTAAATTCTTGAATATCATTTCCAAGATGGGCGCTAAAATTGAATTTAAATCTAATTCCATTCAAGTTTCAAAAGCTAAAACCTTAAAAGGCCTTGAAATAGACTGTATAGAAATACCAGATGCCGCGATGACTTTAGCTATAATGGCTGTATTTGCAGACAAGCCAACAAAGCTTAAAAATATTGGTAGCTGGAGAATAAAAGAAACAGATAGAATTTTGGCGATGGATAATGAATTAACCAAAATGGGCGTCAAGGTTACAACAACTCAGAACTCAATGACAATTTTTCCACAAGAACGGCTCAATGATAGCGTATCTATAAAAACTTATAATGATCATAGAATTGCAATGTGCTTTTCCCTTTTTTGTCTAAGGAATTTAAGTATTACTATTCAGGATCCAGATTGTGTAAACAAAACTTATCCCGATTATTTCAAAGATTTAGAATCTGTCATTGAATAACAATCATACAAAACCTTTTGTGGTTACAATTGATGGGCCTGCTGGCTCAGGAAAGGGCACTATATCGAAGCTAGTAAGTCATACATTAGACTTCCACTACCTCGACTCGGGAGCCATTTATAGAATTATTGCTTTTGAAGCAAAAACTAAAAATCTATCTATAAATCAAATTACTCAGATATTAGAATTAATTGATGGATTAAATATCCAATTTTCTGATGAAAAAATTTTTCTAGGTAGTAAAGAAATTACAGATTTAATTAGATCCGAATTAATTGGAAAATTTGCTTCTGAAATTGCAAAAAATGAGCTAATAAGAGAAAGAATTTTAGGTCTTCAAAAATCTTTCTTTAAATCACCAGGGCTTGTAGCCGATGGGCGCGACATGGGGACGGTAGTTTTTCCTGACGCTAGAGTTAAAATTTTCCTTACCGCAAGCATAGAGGAGCGTGTGAATAGAAGATATAAACAGTTGATATTAAAGGAAAACAATGTTAATCTGAGCGACCTATTTGAGAGAATAAAATTAAGAGACGAAAGTGATATAAATAGAAAAATATCACCTCTTAAAGTTGCAAAAGATGCTTTTTTAATTAAAACAGATAACTTAAGCATTAACCAATCTTTTGAAAAGGTAATGGAGATTATAAAAAGCAAAGAAGATTAAATAAAATAAGCGATCTAATAGACACCAAATTTATTAGGTTTTTTTTAATAAGCTCATCGCTAGGTGAGATCAAATTAAGGTAGATAAATTTAAAATGGCAACACTAGAAAAAACAACACAAAAATCATCTGAAAGTTTCGCTGATTTATTCGAAGAAAGTATGGCTCTTAAAGAAATGCGTCAAGGAGAAATAATTACTGCGGAGGTCATATCAATAGATAGTGACTTTGTAATTGTAAATGCGGGATTAAAATCAGAAAGTTTAATTAAAACAGATGAATTTCTAGATGATAAAGGTGATATTGAAGTAAATATTGGTGATCATGTAAAGGTATCGATTGAAAAATTAGAGGATGGTTATGGATCAACGCTCCTATCGAGGGCAAGAGCAAAAGAAATGCAAGCATGGCTTGATCTAGAAGATGCAATGGAAGAATCAAGGATTGTAACTGGATATATTAGCAGCAAGGTTAAAGGAGGTTTGAGAGTTACAGTAAATGGCATTATGGCTTTCTTACCCGGCTCCTTGGTAGATATTCGACCGATTAAAGATACAACACCTTTTGAAAATAAAGAGTGTGAATTAAAAGTAATTAAAATTGACAGAAAAAGAAACAATGTTGTTGTTTCAAGGAAGGCAGTTTTAGAAGGTCAAAGTGGAGTTGACTTGGAGGCATTAATAGAAACACTTAAAGAAGGATCTGTAGTTAAAGGTATCGTAAAAAATATTACAGATTATGGAGCTTTTGTAGACTTAGGTGGAATAGATGGATTATTACACATAACAGACTTAGCTTGGAAAAGAATTAAGCATCCATCCGAGATACTCAATATAGGTGATGAAATTGATGCAAGAGTATTAAAATTTGATAAAGAAAAAAATAGAGTTTCGTTAGGGTTAAAACAACTTGATGAAGATCCATGGGTTGGTCTATCAAGAAGAAGTCCAACCAAGACTAAAGTTTTTGGAAAGGTTTCAAATCTAACTGATTATGGCGCTTTCATTGAAATTGAAACAGGAATTGAAGGGTTGGTGCATGTTTCTGAAATGGATTGGACAAACAAAAATATCCATCCATCTAAGGCAGTTCAATTGGGTGATGAAGTTGAAGTGATGATACTTGAGATTGATGAAGATAGAAGAAGATTATCATTAGGTATGAAACAATGTAAAGATAACCCATGGGATATTTTTGCAAATAATAATAATAAAGACGATAAAATCAAAGGTAACATTAAATCAATTACAGATTTTGGTGTTTTTATAGGTCTGCCTGGAGATATTGATGGCCTAATACATCTTTCTGATATAGCTTGGTCTGATCAAGAGGCAGCTTTAAAAAATTATAAAAGAGGTGATGAAGTTGAGTCAGTCATCTTGTCAATTGATGTAGATAAAGAAAGAATTTCTTTAGGTGTTAAGCAATTATCAGATGATCCAAATGTAGATAAAAAAGTAGAAAACAAAGAGCAGCCTAAAAAAGAAGTAAAGAAAAAAACTGATGCGCCTGAAAATGCTGGAACGACCAATTTAGGTGCTTTATTAAAAGCTAAACTAGATGATAAAAAATAATGACTAAGTCTGAGTTAATAACACTGCTTTCTGATAAGTTTTCTCAGCTAGTTCACAAAGACGCTGAACTTTCAGTGAAAACAATTATTGACTCACTTGATAATACTTTAAGTAAAGGTGGAAGAGTTGAGATTAGAGGTTTTGGCAGCTTTAGTCTAAACCATAGACCAGCTAGACTAGGAAGAAACCCAAAAACAGGTGAGAAGGTAAACGTACCTGAAAAATTTGTACCACATTTCAAACCTGGTAAAGAATTAAAAATAAAAGTTGATAAATAAATAAGTATAATTTATAAAAAACATATTCATTTTTTTCAAATTTGAGTGTGTTTTTTTTTAAAAAAATATGATCGAATTTGAATTTTGGTGGTTATTGGTTATACCTTTATTCTTTATCTTAGGGTGGGTCTCTGCTCGTGTTGATATTAAACAGATTATCTCGGAAAGCACAGATCTTCCAGCCTCACTTTTCAAAGCACTTTCGTATCTAAACTCCAATCAAAATGAGAATGCAATTACTGAACTTGAAAAAGCAGTGAAATTAAAAAATAATTCCCTTGAAATACATTGTGCTCTTGGTTCAGTTTTAAGACGAGAAGGTAAATATGACAAAGCAATAAATCTACATATTGCCCTTTTAAATAAAAGAGAAATTACCACCGATCAAGAAGACTCTATAAAAGCTGAATTAGCTCAAGACTATTTTAAAGCGGGTCTTTATGGTAGAAGCGAATCTATACTTAAAGAGCTAAAAAATGAAAAATATTTTCAATACTCCTTAAATTTACTACGAGAAATATATGTAAGAGAAAGAGATTGGGATAAAGCAATCGATTCTGCATCTGATTTAGAGAAAATTTCTGGTGTCTCGTTCAGAATTGCAATAAGTCACTATTTTTGTGAGTTAGCGACAAATAACCTCATGAATAAAAAATTTGGACTTGCAAAAACATATCTTAAAAAATCACTGGAGGAATCAAAAAATTGTGTGCGAGCTAATATCCTACTTGGAGACATCGCTTATGAAGAAAAAAAATATGATGATGCTATCCTATATTGGAAAAAAATTGAATACCAACAACCTGAGTACCTTGGTTTAGTAATGCAAAAAATCATTTCTGTTTACGAAACTCAAAATAATGTAAACGAAGCGCTATCTATACTTTCAAGATACTATGACTTATATAAACTGAAAACAATTCTTAACTCACTATACGAGCTTGTATTAAAGAATGAGGGTGTTGAAAGAGCTGAAGAGATAGCAAGAAATGAACTAATACAAAGGCCGAGTCTACTTTCTCTCGATCAATTATTTCAAATCCTTACTATAAAAAAATCAAACGAAATTGAAAATATTGAGCTTATTCAGCAAACAGTTAAAAATTCAATTGGTGAGAGAAGATTTTTTAATTGTAATCAGTGTGGATTCAAAGCAAAGCAATTTCATTGGCAATGCCCAGGTTGTAACGCATGGGAGTCACTTCCATCAGAACCAATTGATATCACTTTAGAAAATTAGATAAATGACTAAAAAAACTGATATTTTTGTAGCAGTTGATACATCATCACTTGAGAATGCTAAAAAATTAATAAGCTCGCTCAGTAACAAGTATTGTGGGATAAAAATTGGTAAAGAGCTATTTACTTCCTGTGGACCAGAAATTGTTCATTGGGTTAAAGGGGAAGGATTTAAAGTATTTTTAGATTTGAAGTTTCACGACATTCCCAATACCGTTATGAAAGCATGTGAGGCAGCATCAAGAATAAATGTAGACATAATAAATATGCATGCGCTGGGTGGCAAAGAGATGATGTTGGCAGCTAAAAATGCTGTTTCCAATCAACATATTAAATTAATTGGAGTGACGCTTCTTACAAGCCACAGTCATGATTATATCAAAGAGGTTGGTTTTAACGGCTCCATTGATGACTGTGTAAAAAGACTGGCTATAAACGCTGCAGAAAGTGGTCTTGATGGAATAGTATGCGCGGCACCAGATATACCTAATCTTCGTAAATATGTGCCGAGTGACTTTATTTTTATTACACCGGGTATAAGGCTAGGTAAAATAAATAATGATGACCAAAAGAGAGCTGCGAATCCAATTGATGCAGTTAATTTTGGTTCTGATATTTTAGTTATTGGTAGACCTATTACAGGCGATGCAAATCCTCAAGAAGTATTGCTAAAAATATACAATCAGTTAAACGATTAATTGACTACTCTTCTCTATTAGAGCTAAGCATGGAATCAATTGCATCTTGTTCTATTCTCTTTACAAGATGCTTATAGGGTTTAATTTTTAATACGTCATCTTCAATCAAATTAAAACTATTAAAAAATTCTTCGTCATAAAAAGATGCAATTTTTTCACAAAGATTTGGAATGATGGGTGTCAAGTAGATAGAGAGCATCCTAAAAGACTTAAGGCAAACCGAACAAATCTCATGTAAAGATGAATCAAGTTTTAATTGAACATCCTCTTTCGCTAGCTTCCAAGGTTCAGTTTTACTGATATATTCATTTAGCTCCTCAATTAACTGCATAATAAATTTAACCAATTTGCTGAACTCTCTGGCTTCATAATATTGATCAACAGCCTGTTTAGCATCCTTAATTTTTTTTAATATCGTTAGCCCCTCTTCAGATTTTATTGATGTTAATGGCATAAGCTCATTATTAAAGAATTTACCTACAAACCCTGATGTTCGACTAGGAATATTTATAAATTTTCCAATTAGATCACTATTATTTTTAGCTACAAAGTCTTCCAGATTTAAATCTAAATCCTCCATTGAAGAATTTAATTTTGTAGCATAGTAATATCTTAAAAAATTTGGATCTTTTATATGCTCAAGATAACTCCTAGCTGTTATGAAGGTACCTCTAGACTTTGACATCTTTTCGCCATTAACTGTTAAAAATCCATGTGTAAATATTTTAGTAGGGGTTCTATGGTTTGAATAATTTAATGTAGCTGGCCAAAAAAGTGCATGAAAATATAAAATATCCTTACCAATAAAATGAATTAATTCAGTTGAGCTTCCCTTTTTCCAAAATTCATCAAATGACAAATTATTCATTTGAGCAAATTTTTTAAAACTAGCCATATACCCTATTGGAGCATCTAACCATACATAAAAATATTTACCAGGAGCATTGGGAATCTCAAATCCAAAGTATGGTGCGTCACGAGATATATCCCAATCTTGGAGACCCATATCAAACCACTCCTTAAGCTTATTTACTGCCTCCGGCTGAAGTGTATCATTTTCTATCCATTCCTTTAAAAATTCTGTACATTCCGAGAGTTTGAAGAAATAGTGAAGGGTTTTTTTTCTGATAGGCTTTGTTCCTGAAAGAACTGAATATGCATTTATTAAGTCAGTTGGGCTATAAGTTGCACCACATTTTTCACATGAATCACCATACTGATCCTCTGCCTTACATTTAGGACATTCCCCCTTAATAAACCTATCAGGTAAAAACATTTGTTTTGATTCATCAAAAAACTGATCAATATCCTTTGATAAAATCTTCCCGTTATCGTTTAATACATTATAAATTGACTCCGATAACTCCTTATTTTCAACAGAATTTGTGGAATAAAAATGATCGAAATTCACATTAAATTCTTTAAAATCTAAATCATGTTCTTGATGGACTCTTTTGACTAAGTCATCTGGTGAAATTTTTTCTTCTTCTGCTTTAAGCATAACAGGTGTTCCATGTGTATCATCTGCACAAATATAATAAGTTTCGCTACCTGACATCTTTTGATAACGAACCCAAATATCAGTCTGGATATATTCAACTAAATGACCTAAGTGAATACTACCATTTGCATAAGGGAGGGCAGAAGTAACAAGAAGTTTGCGCATTAGATGGAAAATTTATTCTATAATCCTTTATTCTAGCAAACAAAATGCTAATACACATTATAAAACCTTAGAAATGGAATCGTAAAATGGAAATAGAAAAAAAAATAGAAGACTTCATAAAAGCTATGGATTTTCCTATTTTAAATAAACAAATCATCACCGAAAAATCGATAAAAAAAATTGAATGTGAGGGAGATTATGTACAAATTGATCTGCAGTTAGGTTTTTATGCTGAATCTATAATTGAAGAATTTAAAAATATACTTCTTGAAGGTATAAAAGATTTTACAAAGAATAAAGTAAATATAAATATATCTACTAAAATTCAGTCACATAAAGTACAAACAGGCGTAGAAACCTTACCAAATGTAAAAAATATCATCGCAATAGCTTCTGGTAAGGGTGGAGTGGGTAAATCAACAGTCACGGCAAACTTGGCATTAGCCCTTTCAGCTGAAGGGGCAAATGTAGGCATACTAGATGCTGATATTTATGGGCCTAGTCAGCCAACAATGTTTGGTATAAATCAAAAACCAAGTAGTTCTGACGGTAAAACAATGGATCCCATAAAAGCTCACAATATTCAAATCATGTCTATTGGATTTTTAGTTGATCAGGAAACACCCATGGTCTGGAGAGGGCCAATGGTCACATCAACACTTGAGCAATTATTAAGAGAAACAAAATGGAACAATCTTGATTATTTATTAATTGACCTTCCTCCTGGGACTGGAGATATTCAGCTGACGTTGGCACAAAAAATTCCAGTAACCGGAGCAATTATTGTAACAACGCCCCAGGATATTTCACTGCTTGATGCCAGAAGGGGTTTGAAAATGTTCGAAAAGGTGAATGTACCTATTCTTGGAATTATAGAGAATATGGCAATCCATATATGCTCTAAATGTAATAATGAGGAGCATATATTTGGAAAAGATGGTGGGGCTAGGATGGGCAAAGATTACAATGTAGATCTTTTAGGCAGCCTTCCACTTGATATAAAAATAAGAGAAGACTTAGATAATGGAAAGCCGACAGTCGTTAATGA
>ENA-UZWS01032224-UZWS01032224.1-metagenome-genome-assembly--contig:-Day-3-25m-contig-32224_pt1 | contig 10059 bp, 10 predicted proteins | sample MGYA00260343_ERZ794903 | MGnify/ENA metagenome assembly ERZ794903
TGTTGTGTCTGTATTAACTGGCTGACTTTCTGCATTTGATTACTCTGGTGTTTCTGGTTGTGTTTCTGCTCCTGTAGGTTCAACTTGTCCATCTTGTGTAAAAGTACCTGTACCTGCGATCTCTGGTTTTGGATCACTATGGGGTTGTGCCTGGAACATATTCCCAGCAACATCTTGTCTTTTAACATCTAGTTGATCGCCAACTTTAGCTCTTAATGCGTCTTTAAAAGCGTCTCCAGCACCGACCATATCATTTTGCGCCATCTTATCTATAAAGTTTTTTACTTCTTCACTCATTTTTTATCTCCTATAATAATTCATCATTACCTGTTGTTTGTACTTCAGGTGATGATATGATACCGTCATCAATTTCTTTTTTGATTTCAGCATCCATTTTTTTGATTTCTGCTTCTGTTTGTTTTAATATGTTTCTTCTAACATAATTAACAGAAAAATATTTACCAACATAATCTCTTACTTCTCTTGCCAAGTTTAGTCTTTCTCTCATCATTTCAGTATTCTTTAATTCTGCAAAGTGACCATCTTGTAAGAAATCGTAAAATATACTATCTCTAATTAACGGCCATTCTGTTTCAGAAATTACACCTTTAATTATTAATTGTGTTCTTAACAAATCATTAAACAATTCAGTAAATTTCTTTCTTAATCTGCCTACAAATTTAGTAAATTTTAATTCATCTCTACTAATTTCACTTGCACGACCAAGATTAAAACCTTGACTTGCCTCTAATCTACTTACAGGCACGTTTAATGATCTATATAATTTTGCTCTAAAATATTCTATGTCTGCTATCTCACCTAAATTAGCACCACCTGGAAGTGTAGTAATATCTGTTCCTCTACCACCTTCTCTACTTGGTAACCAAAAGTCTTCAAGCATTGACATATAGTTTCTGTCATCTCTTATCTCTCCTGTTGAAACGTCATACACAAGTTTGTTTCTATATCTTGCCATAACATCTCTTAAATAAGATTCTGCTTTTGCCTTAGGTAAGTTACCTACATCTATCTTAAATATTCTTCTTTCAGGTGCTCTTGCGATTCTGTAAATCACAGCAGCGTCTTCAATCATTCTTAACTGATTGACAGGTTTAATTGCCTTATGTAAATAAGATAATATTAAACCATTCTTATTCTGATCTATCATTCCTGATGGACAAAATGCAATAGTGTCCACAGCAACTTTAATTCCTTGTACTGAAGCTGCACCTTGTATACCTCTTTCGTTGTACACAAAATACTCAACAGTTTCATCTGCAATATTAACATTAGTAGGAGAGATCATACCTTCAGGTCTTCTCTTTCTTACTTCTCTAATTTTTTTAACTTTTCTTGGATCAAGGTATTTTAATTCTACAATACCATTTTTTGTGTTTTCAGCGTCAATGACCTTTTGAAAAAAGATCCTTCCATCAACATACCATCGTCTAAAGAGGTCGTGTCCTCTTGTATTAAATTGTAATAGTCTTAATACATCAGCAAATTCTTCTTCTATTCTTACTTTAATTGCTGAAGAATATTCTAGTCCGTCTGTAATAACTTTTACAGATTGTTTATTTTCGTTTGAGGTAATTGCCTCATTTACAATATCTTCAATTGCCATATCACACTCTGGGTGTAAAGCAATCTCTCTATATCTTCTAATTAAATCCTGCTCAGTCTTAGCAGTACCTTCCATATCAAGGTAACTACCAAAAAAACCACCAGCGGCAACTACTTGTGTGCCGTCTTCCGCTGCCGGTTGACTAAATTGTTGTTTTGGATCTGTTTGTGGTTTAACTCGTGTAATATTAAAACCAAATAACTCTGCCATAATTTATTCCTTTTTTTTCTATAACTACTTATAATAGTTTTAAAAGGGCGCTTTTTAGGGCGCCCCTTAAATTTATATACTATGTAGTAGTATTTGTTTCAAAATATTGATATTGAAAAGTTACTCCGAATGTTTCTACTTCGTCATTCGTTCCAAAATTCAAATCAATAGCCGCTACTTCCGTAGGAAAAGCGCCTCTCAAAGTATAAGATTTTAATGTATTACCATTTCTATCCAACTGATCTACAAATGCGTCAACTTGATAGTCAACAGGATTTGATAAACCCTCGTTGTCTGACATATTGTTGATACCGTTTTGCCATCTCTCAAAAGCATTTCTTAACTTAAAGTTTGTATCGTTAAGAACAGTAATAGACCAATCTGCGAAAGTTCTATCACCAGCAATTTTGATCTGTCTTCCTCTAAAAGGAACATTCACAAGACCAACATTCATTGCAGGTATTTGAGCTGTTGTACATAGAAAAGCTAAGTCTTCTATTTCTCCACCAACTTGTGCGTAACCAGGAAAAGGCATTGTTACCTTAAACTGATTGGGTCGTGCCCCACCGCCAGCAAGTTTAGCTTTGAAGTCATTAATGTTTGCCATTTTGTTTTTCTCCTATTTCTAAACTTAACCGCCTGCCACTTCGTCAAACGAAACGCCAGTTCTAGTTGCTATAAATTGTAAAGTAATGAAGTTAATGCTTCTAGCAGGTTTAATGAAAATCTCTGCTATAAATTCATTTCTATCAATTACTTCACCTGTGTTGTTAGTTTCATCACACACTACTAAAAAGTCTGTGACACCTCTTCGACCTTGTACTTCTCTTAAAAAAGGTTCTACAATGTTTCTAAAGTTCGCTCTTGTAAATTCGTCATTAAATTCAAAGAGTTGGAATTTAGAAGCAGTTGCTACTGCCTTTTCTAAAATAATGAACAATCGTCTAACATTGATTCTATCAAACGCACTCGGTGATGATAAACCAGTTTTATCTCCAAACAATACTGTTCCTTGTCCTGAGAAAGTTGCAACTGGATTTACTCTACTTGTGTAAAGGTCATCTCTTTGTGTTTTTGTAGGGTTGTATGCTAATTTAGCAGCGCCTCTAATTACACCTCGGTTTAATCCTGCAGGTGAGAACCAAGCGTCAGCTAAAATGTCTGTTCTAGCAGCCAATCCAGCAATGTCTCCGTTTAATGGTACAAATCTGTACACATCACTATATCTGTCATAACAATATTTGTAACCACTATCAAATACAGCATAACTAGTTGATCTGATTCCATTAAAGAAATCTACAACATTAGCAGTTTGTGTATTTGAGTTAGAAATATTAACAACATCACTTCTTTGAGGACTTGCAAAGACAACACAGTCTTTTCTGTTCTCAGCGATAGTAATTAAGTTATCAATATGACTAGCAGAACCACTAGGTCCAGCAATTATTAATCCTACATCAACTGTATCAGCGTCATTAAACAGTTCGTAACCTGCTTTTAATTCGCCGTCAGTAGAAGCAGTACCGTCTAATCCACCAGATAATGATTCACTTGTTGGTACATCAACAGCAGTAAATGTTGTTCCTGCAGCTGCGTTACCCCAATTGGTACCAGAAGTGTTATGATCCATCCAAAATACATAATTAGATTTATTACTAATTACTGTTGGATAGTAGTTAACATCTCCTTGTGGTGATTTTGCGTCAGAAGCTTTAGAAAGTTTAGAATAAGATTCTAAAACTGTTCCTGGTACTCCTGAAACTGATCCGTCTTCGTCAATAACAACTACGTGTATTTCATCGCCAGAGCCTGATCTTGTAGTAGCATAAGAAGAAGTTCCTGGAGCGCCATCAACTTGATCTGCGTATCTCCATTTTCTTTTAATTCTTGCGTTATCTACGGCAGCAGTTATTAATCCGCCTTCGCCTCTAGGATGTTGTACAATAGTTACAACAGTTGAAGTAAGGTTAGTTACTCTATATTTTTCACCAGTAGTGAAATCTACGCCAGAAGCAGTTGAAGAAAACTCAATAACGTCTCCGATATTAAGGTAACTTGTTGCGTCTGAATCAACAGTTATTGTTGTATCTCCAACAGCGGCAGCGCCGTCTAGTTGTTGAGATACTGTTGTTGTTTGTTCAAATGCCGAAGCACTTGGACAAGTTACTACTTGAAGACTATTACCCCAAGCACCTGCTGATCTAGCAGCAAAAGTACCTACTGAACCTTGTCCAGTTGAATAATTATCTTCGTAGTCTTGTTTGTTTTTTACTAGTAAACCACTACCAGTGGCAGTTGCGTTTACTTGATTTTCTTGGCTAGCTCGTACTACTCTTAATGAGTTAGAATATTGTAGAAAGTTAGCAGCGCTGAAAAAATACTCAAAGTTATTTACATCAGGTTTACCAAAGGTATCTACAAGTTCTTGTTCACTAGAAATAGAAACAACTTCATCTAAAGGTCCTTTGCTGAATTGTCCAGCAAATGCACCGATTGAAGTTGATACTGCAGGAATGATTCTTGTTAAATCTCTTTCCTGTACGAGAACACCAGGTGATACTTGAAATGCCATAAGTTATTCTCCTCTAATTAGCTAATTTAGTTGTCATATTTGTTCAAAACTCGTATTATTCATACGCCCATATTTAAATTTCAATCTTACTGATATTTATAATAGATCAAAACCTAGTGGTTTTTACGAACCACAGGTATCCACCTATCTCCATATTCATCAACTGTTTCTTGTTCTTGTTCATTTATGCCGTCATCTACGAAACCAAATGGCGCCATATCTTGTTCTATTAAATTTTGTTGTTCAGCATACATCTGCATACGAGCATTTTGATCTGTCAATTCTTTGAAATAACCTTGGTTTGATACCCAACCAAAGATAACTAAACACATCATTAAATCATCATTGCTACCGTCCTCAGCCTGCCAGGATTGACCTTTCTTGGCAAAAGTTGACATCTCCTGTATGATTTTAAAAGAGTTAACTACCAACTTGTCTCCTTCAATAAGTGTCTTTATGTTAGCACAACCTACTTTCTTTGTTGCTTTTGTCATACGCATACCTAGAGATGAACCACGACCACTAAACATAGCACCTAGTATCTGACCAGCACGACCTTTTTGAGTACACATTAATACATTAGGATATTCTATCTCATATTGTAGTGCTTCTGCTATCTGTTGTCCTATATCATTTACCTCAGTTAAAATATGTGCTTGATTGTATCTTCTTGCTATTTCAGATATTATATTAGGAAATATAAAAGGTTTGACTTCATTGTTTTTGTAAATTGCAACAACTCTAAATGGCATTTTAGTTACATCAAATACTACAAATGCTGAGTAATCTTTTTCTACACCTCTAGCGACATCAACTGTAACCACATATGTACGACCTTTAATAGGTTCTTCAAATTGATCTACACTACCTTTTGATATTTTAGGTGGTTCATAAGTTAATGCTTTAATTTTTGATGGTGAAATAAGAGTGTTAACAGAACCTAAAAACTCACATTCAAACTCTTGTTGAAATTGCTCTGCTGAGGTATTTCTAATTGTTTGTTCTTTCCATTCTTCATCTCTACCAGGTACCTCTGACCAATGTACTTCAATAGGTATGTAATCGTTTCTTTTCTTTTCTGCGTCAATCCATAATTTATAAAATTGATTCATACCATAAGGTGTTGACACAATAACCATTTTAGTTTTTTGTCCTGAAGATATTGTAGGATAAACGGAACTAAAAAACATTTCGGCAATGTTTGTAGGTACGAAAGCAAACTCGTCAAGGAATATAATATTATATGAACCACCCCTAATAGCACTTGAAGAAGTGGCAGCAGCAACAATCGTTGATTTATTTTCTAATTCAATGTTACCTTTATTCCAGTTAACTACTCCTTGTTGCATCCACTTTGGTAAGTTTTCATATGCAAGTTGTAATCTTCCTAATATATCTCTAGCAGTAGATGACTTGTTGGCAAGTAAAGCAATATTAGAATTTGGATTAAACATTGCATAGTGCATTAAGTAAGAAACTGTTGTCGTTGATTTACCTGATTGTCTAGGTAGTTTACAAATTGTAAATCTATTATTGTGAATAGTATCTACTATCTTCTTTTGAAAATCATACATCTTAAAAGGTACAAGACCTTCGTCAAGTGATACAATTTTCACATATGTTTCCATAAAGTAAATAGGATCACCAGCACACTTTTGATATTCTAAAATTTGTTCTTTAGTAAACTCTTGTGGTATGTTGATCTTTTTTAAATTAGGATTACCTAGATAGGCGTCATTTATCATTATAGTTATAACCTTGATATTTTTGTCCAGTTTGATCTGTTTTTACACTTCTAGGATCATCATCCCAAAGTCCTTTTTCATAACCAAACCAACCTGTAATAATATATTTCTCGTGTGTTTTAGATATTTGTCCACTATGAGTATGTGTAAAATCTGTTGGCCAAATCAATGTTAAACCTTTTTTACAAGGTGTTGTAATATTTTGATATTTAAAATGTGTACCACCTTCAGGTGTATCAGTTAAATATGTCATCCATACAAGACAACGATTTTCATTTTTAGATGTTCTTTCACAATGCTCAGCAAAATAACCTGCACCAGGTTTATAATACTGTATGTTAGCACCTTCGTTCATTCCATACGGATTAAATTTTGATAATTCAGGATATTTTTTTTCATATAAATTGACACACTCTTTTAATGATTTTTTATATTCCATAAAAGCAGGGTCTGTATAGTCTGGATGTAATCCAAGATCAACTGAATCTTTATTATTTTTGTTTACATTATATGGACCACCTATAACACCTTCTTTATGGTGACTAGGATTTTTTTTAAATACATCTATAAGACTATCGCATATATTTGGACTAATATACCAACCGCCTATAAAACTATCTAAAGGTAACTTATGTTCTTCAAGCATTTAATTCCTCCAATTGTCTTTTTAAATCAGCGATCTTTCGTTGTTTTAATTCTTCATCACTAATTTTAAATTCTTTATCAACTCTTTTTAAAAAATGTAAGATACCAGGTTTACGAATTTGTGATCCTTTATTCTTCCAATCAATATTAGCCCAAACACTATATCCTAAACTTTTTCTAAAATTTAAATCAAAGTTATCTTCGGGAAATGAAAATGAATAGTTAACAACATATTTACCTTTAATTAGTCTATCAAATTCTTTATGCAATTCTCTAGCAATATCTTCATTGTCTGCATATAGTTGACCATCAAAAACATCTTGTAAATTTGATTGTTCTTCATTACCTGTATATGCAATAGAGTGCCAGTGAATACCAACAAGTTTTTCTCCGTCAAAAGCACCCAACCAATGATTAATTCCTACTGAAACAAATTTTTTAAAGATTGGTCCTTTGATAGAAATTCCTTGACCTTTTAAAAATACAGTTGTTTCTAATTCCTGTTTTAAAAGTATTAATTCATTATTAGTTTTTAATTCAGAAAAACCTCTTGTTTCTTTTAAATAACCACGTACGGCTGCTTCAGTAATTTTTTTTACTTCAACCATTTAAACTCCTTATTAATACTTATAAGAGTTTTAAAAGTTCTATTTTGGTGTGATGTCTTTGAAGTTTTTGTCATTATCATTCTCACTTTTTCTTTCACTATTTGTTTCAACAGTTTTTTTATTTAACATTTTTTGTAGTTCAGCAGTAGAACCTACGAATAAAGCATTTTTAATATTGGCATTTGTTTTGCCAGGCACTTCTTTTAAATCTTTTAATTTTTTTTGTAGGTCTTGTAGTTTATCAACTGAAGTAGCAACTTGACCTATTAATTGTCCAACTACTTCGTATGCTCTAGGGTGTTGACCTTCTTTTGCAATATCAAGTATACCTTGTATTGCCTCTTGTCCTTTTTCAATTAGATTGTAATAACTTTCTCTACTATAATCGTAATCAGTATTAATATCTTTTTCAATTGCTAATTTTAATTCACCTTCTTTTCTTTCAACAGGTGCTTTAAATTCTTTTTGTTCAGTTGTAGGTGTATCAACACCTAAAATTTCATTAACGTGTTCTTCTAGTTTGCTCATTATGTATCATCTCCACTTGATGGATCATATCTCTTACCATCATCAAAGAAACTAATTGTAGTCGTAAATCCAAAATCATCATCTGCGTCAGCAGTTGTCGGATTAGGTAACACTACAACTCTTTCCTCTCTTGTTAATTGAGGGTCTGTATCTGCCCCCAAATCTGCTTGTGTCTTTTTAATAACACCTTGATTGTTCATAGGACCAAACAAGTATGTTTTAGCAGTAAAGTTAATAGTATATATAACGGCTCTACGATTGGTAAATTCACCATCATAACTATCCTCGTAATTAATATTTCCTAGTACAATAGGTATATCTCTTTTAATATCTAAATTAGGGACCATATTAACCGTTACTGTATAGTCGGGTTGAAAGTAAGGTAAAATTTGTTCAACTATTTGTAATCCATCTTCAGCAGTTGCTGTAAAAAGGTATAGTTGCAAATCAATATTATAAGGTACTGGTGTATAATTAAAGTTTACTTTCTTACCTTCTTCGCCTGATTTTACTTGTGAGTATTTTTGAACACGAGTTAATTTTCTACTTGCGTCATAACTTAATCCAGTAATTTCAAAACCCATACGAGGTAAAGATGTTGCAAATTCTCTACTATTTAAATTTGCTTGTTGATCTAATCTGACCATAAACTTTTCTTTAGGTGCATATGCAAGAGGTACTTTTATTCTGCTAGTTACACCACCTGTACTATTAGTTCTTTGTATAACTATATTATTAAACACTTGTCCAAATGCAACAATAAGTTTTCTTAAACTTTGATTATAAAATCTATTACCTAACATTAACTATCCTCATCTCCAAATGGATTTCTTTCTGTAAAGTCTAGTATATCATCTAATGCTGATGATGTATCAAATCCTGCTTCAGTATCTAAATCTGTATTAGCAGCATAAGATGATTGTTGTTGTATAGATGATTCTGTAAAGTCTTCATTCATTAAGAAAGCAGGCTCTCCAGATGATAAATCTTGTTCTAATCTTATTGATCCTTCACCATCTAAAGCAACTTGACCACTCTCTAAAGTAAATTTGTAATTTAATTGATTTAATGTGTACTTATCTTCAGCACCATCTATTGCCTCTAAACCAGTATTTAATTCTTCCGAAGAATACTCCCAACGAGTTACTCTTAATTTATAAACCGGCAATTGACCTAATGCAAAGAAAGGTTCCTGATCTTCAACAAATTGAATCTCAAAAAATGAGTTCATTAACGGATAGTAAATTATATCACCTTCGTTAGGTCTACCTGTGGCAATTAAACTATCTTTTAATCCCACGTGATAATTCCACGCTCTTTTAGATACCATAAATGTAGTATCTTCTCTAATCTCTAAACCAAATTTTGAAACTATTTCTTGTTGACCTGCAAAACCTTCAGTTGATTCTACATACATCTCTACCATCCAAGAGTCATCAAAACGAGAAGTCGTATCTTCTCCTAAGATTAAATCTCTATTGACTAGTGTTCTTGGCAGGTAATAAACATCGTGGCCGTAAATCTTTAGACCCTCTACGATTAAGTCTTCGTAAAGTCTTTTCTCGTTTTGATTACCAATGCCGTTGCCACCTTGAAAGTAATGATTAACTGGCATAGTTTTATCCGATCATAAAGGCTGGATTTAATTCAAATGTGCTTCTTATTTCTAATTCTAATTTTTCTACATCAGCACACGCTTCTGAATATATTTGTTGTCCATTTAAAGTTACGCCACCAACCATTGCAACTCCATTAAATTTAGATAAGTTAGCACCCCATTGTTTTTTGAATAGAGCAGTAGTATATCTTTTTAAATATATGTCATTGAAAACATCTGTATAAGTGTTAGGGTCTAATCTTCTATAACATTCTATTACTAGGTATTCGTCTTCTTCTAAATCATTTTTCCAATCCATATCAATGTAAAGTCTATTGTCGTGTTGATTAAATCTCATAGGTTTTTCACCTACAAGTATATGATCTAAAAAATCTAAATGTCTTAAAACAACATCATAGTTAACCATTGAAGTTGAAGAAAAATCATATAGGTCATTTAATCTCATTTGATACCTAACATCAAATAGATTCATATTACCTTTGTTTGTAATTGGAAAGATATTAATAATA
>ENA-UZWS01009450-UZWS01009450.1-metagenome-genome-assembly--contig:-Day-3-25m-contig-9450_pt1 | contig 10050 bp, 9 predicted proteins | sample MGYA00260343_ERZ794903 | MGnify/ENA metagenome assembly ERZ794903
GCATTTAAATTATATAAGGAAAATATAGAGAATGTTAATTTAGATTCTGTTAATTCTATACAAACTCCAAAAAGTAATGTTAAAAAAGAAATCAAAGAACCTAAAAAACCTGATATAATTTTTAAAGTTCAAATTGGAACATTTTTAAAGTCAATGATAAAAGATAAACTTTTTGTTCTTTTAGATGCTCAAGAAATTATTTCTGATGGTGTTTATAAGTATTATGTCGGAAATGAACAATCTAAAATAAAATGTGATAATTTAAAAGATAGTATGATTAATAAGGGTTTTAAAGATGCATTTATNNGTACCTTTTTATAAAAATAAAAGAATATCTGTTAAAGAAGCGCTAGATTTGCAGAACAAATCAAATTAAAATGAATAAAGAAATTAAGATCGGATTTTTTGCTCTACTTGCTATTATTGTTTTGTTTATAGGAGTTAACTATTTAAAAGGAATAAATATTCTTAACTCTAACAAAACCTATTTTGCTAAGTATGATAATATAGGTGGATTAAAAATTGGTAGTAGTTTATTTATTAATGGATACCAAATTGGAATGGTATCTAACATTCATTTATTAAAAAATCAAAGAATTCTTGTATCAGTTAGTACTGAGCATGATATTGAGATTCCAAATAATTCAATTCTTTCTATTGTAAACCAAGATCTAATGGGAACAAAAGCAGTTGAATTGATTTTAGGTGATAATAATGTTAATGCAATTAGTGGAGATACCTTAATTAGTTCTGTACAAAGTTCTTTACAAGACGAAGTAAATAAACAAATATTACCTCTAAAAATTAAGACAGAAGACTTAATAGGATCTATTGATTCAGTGATGAAAATTATTACTGCGGTATTAAATAAAGATACAAGAAATAATCTTAGTAACTCTCTTTATTCTTTAGATCAAACTTTTAATCTCATGAATGAAACTATGATTAAGGTTAATGGTATTGTAGACGAAAACGATGAGAGGATAACAAGTATATTTAAAAACCTTGAAGAAAGTAATGATAATATAACCAGTATTTTAAGTAATTTTTCGACCTTATCAGATGATTTAGCTAATTCAAATATTAAAGAGATAATATCTGATTTAACTGCAATTTCTCAAAAAATAAATAGTTCTGAAGGAAGTTTGGGTCTTTTAATTAATAACGAAGATATATATGAGAATCTTGAAAAATCAACAAAAGCATTAGAAGATCTAATCGTTGATATTAAAAATAATCCTAAACGTTACGTTAGCTTTTCAATTATTGGTTCTAATTCTAATTTAAAAAAATAATTTTATGATATTATCAAGTGTTATTTTTACTATTATTTTAATTATCTCGATTTCATTCTTCAGCTATAATCTGTGGAAAATTGTTAGAAATATTAGATTAGGTAAATCTAAAAATAGATTTGATAATCCTTTAACTAGATTGAAAATACTATTTAAAATAGCTTTTGGTCAAACTAAATTATTTGCTAGACCAGCATCAGGAATTTTACATGCTCTGGTATATTGGGGCTTCTTAGTTATCACAATTGGAACTCTAGAAATGATGGTAGATGGCGTATTTGGTTTAGAGAGATCATTTGGATTTCTTGGTAATTTTTATAATGTAGCTATAGCATCTGGTGAAATAATGGCAGTTTTAGTGCTATTATCTTGTTTCTTATTTATGATAAGAAGAGTTTTTTTAAATGTTAAAAGGTTTAGTGGTAAGGAAATGAAAAAGTCATCATCTATTGATGCAATAATTGCCTTAATAATAATTTCTTTGTTAATGATTTCTTTACTAACAATGAATATTGGATATATTGGAATTCATTCAAATGAGTTAGTTGGTTTCTATCCTGTTAGTGAAATACTTTTACCTTTTTTCTCTAATTTTGATTTACATTTATTTCACGACATTAGCTGGTGGGCACACATATTACTTGTACTTATTTTTCTTAATGAATTGCCTTATTCTAAACATTTTCATGTTGTAATGTCTATTCCTAATGTATATTTCTCTAATATCAAGAATTTAGGTGAATTTAATAATATGTCTTCAGTTACTAAAGAAGTTAAACTAATGATGGACCCAAATATCGATACTTATACAGGTAATGAATCAACTGACGAAATCAATTCAACATTTGGTGCAAAGGACGTGACAGATTTAAATTGGGTTCAACTAATGAATTCTTATTCATGCACAGAGTGTGGTAGATGTACTTCAGAATGTCCCGCAAATCAAACAGGCAAACTTCTTTCTCCAAGGAAAATTATGATGGATACTAGAAACAGACTCAAAGAAGTTGGTAAAAATATTGATAAATTTGGTAAAGATTATACAGATGGTAAATCTTTATTAAATGATTATATCACTAAAGAAGAACTATGGGCCTGTACTACATGCAATGCATGTACTCAAGCTTGTCCATTAAATATTGATCCTCTTTCAATTATTATTGATTTAAGAAGACAATTAGTAATGGAAGAATCTGAAGCACCCCAAGAGTTAAATATGATGTTTAATAATATTGAGAATAACGGTGCGCCATGGCAATTTTCACAAAATGACAGATTAAATTGGAAAGATGAATAAATTATTAAACATAAAAGTAGATGGTGAATCTATTTCACCTATTTTGCCTAAACACATAAAAAATTATTTAATTGATATAGATGGAACTATTTGTGATGATATACCAAATGAGGAGCCAGATAGAATGAAAACAGCAACATTATATCCCGACGCACTACAAACATTAAATAAATGGTTTGATGAAGGTCATTTTATCACTTTTTTTACTTCTAGAGTAGAAGAACATAGATCTGTAACTGAGATTTGGTTGAAAAAAAACGGTTTTAAATATCATGGGCTAATAATGAATAAACCAAGAGGTGGAAACTATCATTGGGTGGATAATCATATTGTCAGAGCAACTAGGTTTGACGGAAAGTTTACTGATTTAGTTGATAAGGAGGCTACAATTCAAGTTTTTAAATCTTAAATATGGATAAAATACAAATTAAAACAATGGCCGAATTTAGTTCGGAGGGAAAAATTCCAGAAATTTTATTTTGGGTAGGAAGTGCAGGTAGCTTTGATGATAGAGCAAAAAAAATAACTAAAGCATTTGCATATATTTTAAATAAAGCTAAGATCAACTTTGGAGTTCTTGGAATCGAAGAGTCATCTTCTGGAGATGCGGCAAAGAGAGCTGGTAATGAATTTTTATTTCAGATGCAAGCTATTACTAATATTGAAATTCTAAATTCATATAAAGTTAAAAAAATTGTAACAACCTGTCCTCATGCTTTCAATACATTAAAAAATGAATATCCTTCACTTGGTGGGAATTATGATGTCATCCATCATACACAATTTATTTCTGATTTGATAAATAATGGAAGATTATCTGTTAAAGGAAGTCTTAAGAATAAGAGAATAGTTTTTCATGACCCATGTTATCTTGGAAGAGCTAATGGAATTTATAATAGTCCTAGAAATATTATTAAAGCTCTAGGCACACAACCAATCGAAATGAAGCGTTCTAAAGAAAGATCTTTTTGTTGTGGCGCAGGGGGAGCGCAAATGTTTAAAGAATCTGAAAAAGGCACCCAGGAAGTAAATATTAATAGGACAGAAGAGGCATTAAAGCTTAATCCTAGTATAATTGCTACAGGATGTCCATTTTGTAATACAATGTTAACAGATGGGGTAATGAATATCAAAGAAGGAGCTGCTGAAGTTATGGATTTAGCTGAATTAATTTCTGAAAATATATAATGATTTGTGATTTTAATTCAATTTGTCCTGATTCTAAATTATGGATTTTCTCATCAAAAAGACAATTATCATTGCATGAACAATCAAAGATTAAAAATTTATTGTCAATATTTTTAATTAATTGGGAATCTCATAATAATTCTTTGCTTTCCTCTCTAAAAATATTTTATTCAACATTTATTGTCATTGCTGTAGATGAAAAAAAGCAAAAAGCAACAGGATGTTCTATTGATAATCTTTACAATGAAATTAAAAAACTAGAACAGTTATTTAAACTAGATTTCTTGGATTCATCTATTTTGCATCTAAAAATAAATGAAAAGATTAAATCTATAGTATTTACAGAGATTCAAAATATTGAAGATTCCAATACATTGTTTTTTGACACAACTATTAAAAAGAAAAAAGAAATTGATAATTGGCTAATTCCTATGAAAGATGGTTGGTGCAATGCCTTTATAAAATAATTACATCTCTTGTTGTTCTTCACTAATATCATCATTATTTATATTAGTTTTCTTTTTAGAGTCTTTAAAATTCAGTTTTCCAATTGTATATTTAAAACTAATTCCAAAAGATCTGAATGGTGTTGTTGTAATTGAGGATTGGCTAAAGAATTCACCACTTAGATCAGTTTCAAATATTTTATTTTTATTAAAGGGCTCAATGATTCTAATACCAATTGATCCTCTTTTATTTTTAAATCCTTTGTTAATTCCAAAGGAGATCATTGAGAAAGAAGTACTTGTTCCTTGTATAGTTTGAGTAGGAGATCTAAAAAAACCGAAAGTTTCAGCTTTCCAGTTTTTACCCAAATTATAACTGCCTCCAAAATAATAACTATAAAGAACAACAGATTTTGTCCATTCTTCATAGCCTAAGCTTATATCTTTACCACTATAGCTATACAAGTCAAAAGAACCTCTTAGTGTTAATTTATTAAGTCTCATTGACCCAAAGAGACTACTACCTAATTGTCTTGTTTCTCCAATATTTTTATAAGTAGAAATTGAAGATCCATTTTGTATAGTATCTAGAAAAGATTCTATAACATCATATGAATGTTTGTAGTAAAATTGTGTGCTCCCTTGTAATATTTTCCCAAAGCTATTTAATGTAAATTCATATTGTTCAGATCTAGTTGGTTTAAGTTGAGGGTTTCCAACTGTAAAGTTTCTACTATCATCAAAATTTTCATTTGTATTAATATTTCTTACACTAGGCCTTCTTATCCTCTGATTATAAGAAAATTTAATTGACCTCATTGGGCTAAATGATTTTGAAATTACTACACTAGGTAATAAATTACCGTAGTTGTTTTCAAAAGGACTTTCAGAACTGTTTTTCCAATTTCCTGATGATTGGGTATTTTCATATCTAACACCTGTCTTAAGACCAAAACCTTTCTTCATAGATATTTCAGTAGAAACATATGATGAAATAACATGTTGATTGTAGTCAAATTGTTCTGAAGATTTGTAAATACTATTCAGTTGATTTGAGTAAACCATTTCTCTGTCTCGATTAATAATTTTAGCTCCAAATTCAATTTTATTTGAATTTGATTTCTTACCTCCCCACTTTTTACCTTTTGTTTTATTACTAAAATTGTTTTTTCTGTTATCATTAAAGTTTTTATCAATTGATTTTGATTTTCTTAAAGGGTGTGAGTAATCAACTTGAAATGTTTCTTCGATAACCTTTTCATCATTCTGATTGTATGTACTTCTAAAAATTGAATTAATATTTTCATCAATTATGGTATTCCCATCATTAATATCTCCTCCGAGTTGAATTGCAAAGCTTAACTCTCTATCATCATTATCTTTAAATTTCCTAGTGTAATCAGTTGTCCATTCAATATTTAAGCTTCTATCTGTTTTGTCAGATAAGTAATCGCTTAAATATGATAAGCTGTCTACAGTACTATTTATATAATCAACTGAATTTTCTTTTTTAGAGGGTGATGTTCTTCCCCCAAATGAAAATGAAGAATTTATTGAATTATAATCATTAATATCATAATATGCATTAAGTGAACCACGATATCCTTGATAATAATTTTCAGTCTTACCATTTTGAAATAACTGATTTAAGTTAATTGTATCGTTATTATTTATGTTTGTCCAATCATACCTTGTATATGTATTTTTTCCTATTCTACCTGGCCAACTACCATAAAAATTAGCTCTTGATGACAATCCAAATTTTCCTTTACCTAAATTTAANNCTAAATCCGTTTCTTGTAACTTTAGAGCCAATCATTGTATTTAATGTTGCGTTATATCCATCAATAATTGTTTTCTTAGTTATTATATTAACTATTCCAGCATCTCCTTCACCTTCATATTTCGCACCTGGACTAGTAATAACTTCTACTTTTTTAATTTGATCAGCTGGAATCATCTGCAGAGCTGTTGATACATCTGATGAAAAAAAACTTGACGCTTTTCCATTAACTAAAAATTTAATATTTTTAGACCCTCTTAAACTAACATTTCCTTCAAGGTCAACAGATAATAAAGGAGCTTTTCTAAGAACGTCAGTCGCATCATTTTCAGCATCATTTAAATCATTTTCAGCATTGTAGACTATTTTATCTATTCTAGTTTCGTAAATTGCTTTCTCATCTTTAATGTTTATTTCTTCAAGAAGTTTTGAGTCCGTATTAAGATAAATGTTGTTATCTTGAAAATTTGGGTCTAATTTATTAGTTGAAAATATTATTTCTTTAGATTCGAAACCAATAAAACTAATCTTTAAAATATAATCTCCCGTAATAATATTTTTAAAATTAAATCTTCCTTTACTATCTGTAATTGTTCCTTCAATTAAATCTTTATTATCAGACCTAAACAAGCTTACACTAGCGAATTCAAGATTAGATTTGTCATCAACAGATTTTATTTTTCCTGATATTTTTCCAACTATGTTTTTGTTATCAGTTTTTAAATTTGATATTTTTGATTCTTGAGAGAATAAAAAAAAAGGAAGTAAAATGAAGAAAATTGTTTGTTTCATATTTAATTTGATTTATTCATAAATAGTTTTTTATCCATTATTATTTTTGCTACACCATCTGGAACAGCCTCTTCCCATGTACCTATTTGATTATTTTTAATTCTTTTTAGTATGTCTCTTGAAAAAATTCCGAGTGTATCAGAATTATAATTTAGATCCTTAATTCTACCGTTATAATGTAGATAATTATACAAATCTTTAACTCTTGGATGAACAGGAATATTGGTACTGTTTAAAAGTTTAGTTATATTATTTGGTTTGTATGGATATAAGTAGAATTTAATATCTCTGGTAAAAATTACTCCAAAGGCTTCCATAATACCACCATTTAAATTTCTGTAGTATTTTTCTTCAAACATATCTACCAAATTGTCAACACCTAATATTACACCCATTCTAGATTTTGTAAATTGTGATAAATATTCTATTATTTTATAAAACTTTTTATAGTTTGAAATCATAACTGTATATCCTAATGAACATAAAATATCAGCCCTGTCTAAAAAATCTTGCTCATCTACCTCCCCATCTGCTTTTAAGTTACTTAGAGTGATTTCAAAAAGAATTTGAATTTTTTCCTTATTAACTTTCTTGGAATTCTCAAAAGCTGTAAGTCCATTTTCAAGCATGTCAATATTGACTTTAGTTACAGGTCTAAATGACCCTCTCATTGTCAGGATGTTCTTTTTATAAAGTATATCAGAAGGTTGTTTGTTTTTTCCATCTGGAGTAAAGATTACAGCATTAGTCATTCTTTCTTTAACAAGTGTTAAACTTAATAATCTATTGTCAACATCTTTAAAATTTGGACCAGTTGCTTCAACCATATCAATTTCAAATTGATCTTTTTCAAGATTATCGTAGGCTCTTTTTAAAATTTCCTTTGGATCTTTTTCATTAAAGCAAGCATGAAGAATATTAGTTCCTATAATACCAATAGATTCTTGTTGTAGTTTAGCATCTTGGTCATTTAAGATTATATGTATAATAAAATCAGAAGGTTTTTCTTTGGGGTCACTTTGAAATCTAACACCAATCCATCCATGCCCTTTAAGTGTCTTTGAATAATTTATTGTTGAAATCGTATCTGCATATGTAAAGAATTTTGATTTTGAATATTTTTTCCTGTCTAATCTTTCATCTAATAATTGATATTCATGATCAAGCATTTTCTCTAACCTAGACTTACATACGTATCTGGAGTCATTTTCTTTTCCATAAATAGCATCAGAAAAATCTCTATCGTAGGCAGACATTGTTTTAGCTATAGTTGTTGAAGCTGCACCAGCTTTAAAAAAATGTCGTACCACTTCTTGACCTGCACCAATTTCAACAAATGAACCGTAAATTGATTCGTCTAAATTAATCTGTAGTGCTTTTTGTCCTGCTGTTAATGTTACATTATTTGTCATATGTAAATATTTGATTGTTGCAAATTTATACAGATAATCTCTAAAATTGAATTTTTATCTATTAATTTTGTAAATAATGAAATCACTTCTATGAAGATAACATTATTAGGCACTGGAACATCACAAGGTGTTCCTGTTATTGCATGTAAATGTAACATATGTACTTCAAGCAATCCTAAAGATAATAGATTAAGATCATCTGTAATGATAGAGGTTGACAATACTACAATCGTTATAGATACAGGCCCAGACTTTAGACAGCAAATGTTAAGAGAAGATGTAGATAATATAGATGCAATATTATTCACACATCATCATAAAGACCATGTAGCTGGTATGGATGATATTAGAGCGTTTAATCATAAATGGAAAAAAGATATTCAAGTTTTTTGTACTAATATTACAAGTAATGCGCTTAAAAATGAATTTCCTTACATTTTCGATACTCATAATTATCCAGGTGTACCTAAAGTTAATATAAATTTGTTTGAAAATAAAATCTTTAAGATAAATAATTTAGATATTATTCCAATTAAAGCTTTGCATTATAAAATGCAAGTATTTGGTTTTAGAATAAATGATTTTGTATATCTAACTGATATAAGTGAAATTTCTGAAATTGAAAAAGAAAAAATTAAAGGTGCAGATTTACTAATATTAGATTCTCTTCAAAGAAAAAAACATATTTCACACTTTAACTTAGAACAATCTATTAATCTTATTGAAGAAATAAAACCAAAAAGAGCTTTGCTTACTCATATCTCTCATCATATGGGTTTACATGAAGAAGTAAACAATCAATTACCTTCAAATATTCAATTAGCATTTGATGGACAGACTTTAAAAATTAATTAATTTTATTTTACTTTTTTATTTGATTTTTTTATAGTTATTTTTACAAAAAAATAATTATGAAAAAAGTATATCTATTATTACTTAGTTTAATTTTACTAAATAATTTATTTGCGCAAAAGCATAACCATACTGATGAAAATGATGTTAGATATCATAATCATAAACAAATTGATAAGAATTTTCAACAAAACTTAAGAAATAGCGATTTATGGCAAAATTTTGTTTCAAATAATGCTGATTGGTTTGTAATTTTTAATGAAGGAAATCAATTACCACATAGAGCTTTTGGAAAACCTATTCTAGTAAATAATTTTCAATCATTCTTGTCAGATAATAATTTTAACATTCCTTCTGATTTAAGACAAATTTCTTCCGTTAAAAATGACAAATATATAACTGAGAATTTTGTTCAGCATTATAATAACTTAGAAGTTATAGGTAGTAATATGTTTGCTAAATTTAATTTAAATAATTATCTTGTAAGTTTTGGATTAGATGTATACAATGACATTGATATTAGCACAAATCCATCAATTTCTTCTCAAGAAGCTATAGAAAGTGCTAAATCATTAATATCTAATCCTATAGCAAACATAATAGTTCAAAATGAATTAAAAGTATTAGCAATAAAGAAATATAAAAAATATGATTATCGTCTAATTTATCAAGTTAATTTTTCTACTAATATTAATGAAGGTCCAGCAAATTATATATGTTATGTAGATGCCCACAATGGCGAGCTATTGATGAGAAAAAACACTATATTATATGAAGCTCCGCAAGTAGCAACATCAACTGTATCTGGGGATGTTTATACAACAAATCCATATGACCCTGCTATTATTGAGAATTTTAAATATTTAAAGGCTATCGACCAAAATAGTAATACATTATACTATACAGATAACAATGGAGAAGTTGTACTTCCGATGAATATTGGTACACAAGTAAGATATAAACTAGAAGGACTTTATGCTAATGT
>ENA-UZWS01016857-UZWS01016857.1-metagenome-genome-assembly--contig:-Day-3-25m-contig-16857_pt1 | contig 10041 bp, 11 predicted proteins | sample MGYA00260343_ERZ794903 | MGnify/ENA metagenome assembly ERZ794903
AAAGTTGGAATCCTCAAGGTGAATTACCTTGTCGCTTGCCATATTTTGCTCCTGTTAGTGTAACGAATTAAATCCGCAAACTGTTGTAAAAACCCATTCCAGTCCGCATAAGACACGAACTATAACGTATGATTCTTACAAATATACTTGAGAAATACAAGTTTATTCCTGAAGATCTTCGATAACGATGCTTAATAATGCTTTAAATAATCAGCCTAAAATCATGCCTTAAAACACTTTTGAAAGGCAAGTCCGCGGAAAAATAATGCTTAATAACAAATATCTTTTAGTTTTATGCGAGAATAAATGGCCTTCATGCTTCCTGTATGTAATAATTAAAAGCCAAATTACTCTCACTTAATTAAGCACAGATAATGAATGAGTGAATTGATTCAACAAAAAATACGTCAGTACCTGGTTCATTCTTTTCTATATTATCAACTGGATGAGTCAATCATTTCTGACAGTCATTATGATGAAATATGTGCGGAAGTTTTACAGTTAATGGAAACGCATACAGGCTCAAGTCTTATGCCTTACCAGGAATTAGTAAAAAAAAGTCTTTCAGAAGATGCTTCCGGATTTTCTCTCAGAAAATATCCTGTTGAGATAATTAGTTCTGCTTTGCACTTGCTCTATCAACATAATGCTGTTAAATCCATGACCTTTGATACCTTTTTAACCCGTTTTGGTTACAGTCTATCCTGAGACCCTGAATGCCTAGGAAAACAATCAAAAAAACCGCTCAACAGAATGAACATCCAGTTCCCCAGGAAGAAGAAAATATTCCCCAGGAAGAAGAGTCACTTCAGTTGTTCTGTCAAAAAATTCGGGAAGCACGGATTTCCAAAAAACTTTCACTTGAAAGCATTTCAGGTCACCTTCATATCAGCGTCAGGATTCTGGAATCCATCGAAGATGGGAACCCGAATAATGGCCCTACTCCTGTTTTTTTTCGTGGGATGGTGCGTACCTACTGCCAATTTTTAGAATTAGACAAAACCGGACTTATCGAAAAAATAGATAATCTCCTTAAAGTTGAGGACCCTGATGATAAGATTAACACTAGAAACCTTACTACGGGGCATGTACGCTGGCGGCCCAATCAGTTCGCTAGAAATGATTCGCATCCGATTCGTAATGCTATTACAATTTTAATCATTCTACTTGGTGGGTACTTATTCTATTCCCTTTATTTTGTGCAGGAGCCTTTTTTCCTTGCGGAAGACAATGCTACAAATCCGCAACAATCCGCAGTTGAAGGGGAAGTTGCAACAGAACCTGAACAAAACGTTGTTGCTAAAATTCAAGAAACTGCAGTAGCGGCCGATTCAACCCAAGAAATAGCCGATAAACCTGAAGTGCAGAAAGAAGTGCAGGAAGAATCAACTGAGGTTGCTACTGTAGATGAAAAACAAGTAGAGACTACCAAAAAAAGTATAGAACAGGTAATAATACAGGCTCCTGTGGAACCTCTTACTCTTGAAGTGGAAGCGTCTGAAGGAACTTGGGTCAGCATTTCTGTTGACGGAAATGATATTGAAGATTATCGAATTGAAGCAGATGAAATTCAGCAGTGGGAAGCAAAAGAAAATTATCTCTTGACACTTGGTAATACTCAGGTTGTCAGGGTTTTACTGAACGGCAGAGAGATTGAAACAAACCGTACCAATCAGTTACTGACAGATTGGGTAGTTGACGCAAATTTACTGCCGTAAATTCATAACATATATAGCCCCGAAAATAGAGATGTTCTGTGAATTTACTACAGTATCAGTTGCTTCAAGGCTCTGAACGTAGCTGTCCTGTATCATCTGTCTCTCGTTTTAATTTGCTTTTTAAAGCAATCTTCAAGTGTATATTTGCAGCAAATCTCCGCCATTGAGAGTTAAAAATTCATGCAGCAAATCCCTCCGTTTGAACATGGTAAACGCTACCATCCGCTTAGTCAGCACTATCGAGAACAATTTGGTGAAAAAGTATACAAGGTAAGTGTTTCGGTCGCAGATTCCTGCCCAAACAGAGAAGGTCGTAACGGAATGAAGGTCTGTATTTTTTGTGATGAGTGGGGTTCCGCGGCATACCATCAACAGCGCGATCAACCGATCAGGAAACAAATCCAAATTAACCGTGAGGCAATCCGAAAGCGTTATCGAGCAGAAAAGTTTCTAATATATTTTCAGGCTTACACCAATACCTTTGGCCGTTTTATGGAGTTGGAATCTCTCTATCAGTTGGCTTTAGAAGAAAAGGATGTGGTAGGACTGGTGGTGGGAACCCGTCCGGATTGTTTGCCTGAAAGGGTGCTGCGGAAATTTGCTGAAATCGCGCGGGAGCATTATCTTTCGGTGGAACTTGGAGTACAGACTTTTGATGACGAGCAACTTCTTTTCCTTTCTCGTGGACACGACAGTGCATCATCTCTGGAGGCAATCCGCAAACTGAAAACAGTAACCGGAGTGAATTTATGTGTGCATTTGATGTTTGGTCTTCCGGGAGAAACTGACAAGCAAATCCGGAAAACAGCGGAAATATTATCAGCACACGAAGTTGACGGAGTAAAGTTACACAACCTGCATGTACTCAGGAATACTCCACTGGAAAAGCTTTATCGAGAATCCCGCTTTGTACCGTTGGAGTTAGTAGAATATACACGCAAAGTTAGTATATTTCTTGAATCCCTTTCTCCGAAAATTGCCGTGCACCGCCTGGCAGCTGTCGCTTCACGCTGGGATGAGTTGATTGCACCAGCATGGACACGTGAAAAAATGCGGCCAACTCAATATATTGACGATTACCTAGCAACAAAAAACACTTGGCAGGGCCGCAAATTTCTAAGCAGCAAAGATTGACAAACTAGTCGGTTAATTTTTCAACTTTTGTTTATAACTCAAACTTTTTTGCTTAACAGATATGCAGAAAAGTTTTTTTAGAGCAGCTTAAAAAGCTGTCAGCACTTTCTTTTTATGATTTGTACTGATGTTGAAATGACAATTTGTCATTCTTAGACTATGGTGATGAAAGCATTTATAATTCTTTATCTTGAATTTTCTAACAAAAACTAAACACCCAAACAAAAAAATGAACATTAATTCAGAAAATGATAATGCATTTGGACTTGATGCTACTGAAATAGATTTGGAAAATGCAATTGCTGATGACTCGGATCGAGTTTTAATCAAACGGATATTGGAATTGTTGAGCGACGAAAAGGCCGAAGAAATTGTTTTCATAGATGCAAAGAAACGTTCCAGTCTGGCAGATTATCTGTTAGTCTGTCAGGGGCGTTCCCAGTTACACTGCAGAAGTATTGCTCAAAATGTGGAATATAATTTAAAGCAGGAAGGTGAAATTTCACTGGGACTTGAAGGTGAGCGCGAAGGAAACTGGGTGCTTTTAGATTACGGAAACATTATCCTGCATGTGTTTCATCCGGAAATACGCAAGTATTACAAATTAGAAGAGCTCTATTCAAAACGGCCTGCCGAGGAATATGCTGACAATTCTGAGCTTTCAAAATATAGATATTAAGGATAAACAATGCCAGACGAGGAGCAACCGGAATGGCTGGAGACGCTGGAGAAAACTCCTCTAACTTCACGCTTACGGCGTAAAGAATCTCTGAAACGTTTCAATACCTGGCGTATCGGCGGAGCAGCTGAGTGTTTGATTGACGTAGTCAATGTCGCTGATTTAAGTTTCTTACTGCCCTTCATCAGCAAATTCCGTATTCCCTGGTTTATCCTTGGTAAAGGTTCCAACCTGCTCATTCCAGATACATTCTGGCCCGGAATAATCCTGCATTTGAGTGGAGAGTTCAAAAATTGGAAGCCCCTCGAAAACAACAATCCATCCTGTAACAATAATGAAGTTTCCGCCGGTGCTGCGCTGGCCGATGTGACATTTGCTCAACGCTGTGTAACTCAAGGATGGTCCGGGATGGAATTTTTAATCGGTATTCCCGGAACGATCGGCGGAGCTGTTGCCATGAACGCCGGCGCGCACGGTGGTGAAACTGCGGAATTTCTGATGCAGGCGGAGTGGATGGACATGGAAGGCAATTTACACACTTCATTGCGGGAAGAGCTGGAGTTCCGTTATCGCTTTTCAGAACTTAATGGCAATTATGGAAAAATTATCACGCGCGCCGTTTTTCAACTCCAGCAAACTGATCCGGAAAGCGTTGAAAAGAAACTACTCGAATGTCAGCAATTCCGGATAGAAAAACAACCCTATAATCAGCCTAGCTGTGGTTCAGTTTTCAAAAATCCTCCTGGAGATTTTGCTGCGCGTTTGATAGAAGATTCCGGATTGAAAGCTAAAATGTGCGGCGATGCTCAAATCAGTCCGATCCATGCAAATTTTATTGTGAACCTTGGAAAAGCTACGTCCGCAGATATCTTAGCGTTGATTGACACCGTCCGGGAAACAGTTTTTAACAAGCATTCCATTTATTTGGAGCCCGAGGTTCAAATCCTGCAGAGTTCAGTATATAGCTAATTTTCAGCAGTTGAATTTAAAGCGGTTGCATCCCGCAACCTTTGGTATTACTGACTGAAAAAACTGAACTGTCTTACTCCAATTGAAAGTTTTGATTTTCCATGCAGGACCTCAAACGACAATCAAATCGAAGACCCGCCGTACGGAGACTTCGGACATCCTCAGTGAGCGCCCGAAAAAACCGCAGTAATCCAATCCCAGGGCTACCAGTAAAACTTCGCAAACCGAATACAGAACCGGCTTACAAAAATTCCTGGCTTCCGCCGTATTTCGTAGAAAATGAGCCGGCTTACCTGAGGATAAAAATACGCTGGCTGATTCAAAAATTTATTGGATTCTGTGGACTTGTTTTTATTTTATGGCTGTCCGGAGGCAGCGTTTGGGTTGGACAGGGATTTTTTCAACAACCCCTTACAAAGGTCATGATTAAAGGCAACCAGTTGTTGGACGATGTTGATGTGCTGAGAAAGAGCGGACTGCGTCAGGGGCAGCATTTATCTGACCTCAAACCCTACCGACTGGCGGCACGACTGCAGACACATCCTATCGTGAAAAAGGCGGACATACGCAGAAAATTTCCTGATGAAGTACACCTTAACATTACTGAATATCAGCCGGTTGCAGTGCTTACAATCTCACAAGAAACAAATATTTTTTCACCTGCATCACTGTCAAAAACAGACTACGTCCTGATTGGTAATAATCAACGTCTACTCAAACAATTGCCGATTGATCTTCTGCATGATTCACCGCACAAAAATCTACCGCTTATTGATGGACTGAAAGTACAGTCGATCACGTTGGGTTCACGTCTGGATTCCCCTGTTTTGGAAAGAGGGTTAAGATTTCTGGCTACATTTCAGCAAATGGCCGCAGCCCAAAAAATTGAACTGCCAAAAACTCAGCTTGAACTGGAAAGTCTATTCAGAATAGTCGACTGGACTACCCAGCCTATTCACATTGATATTTCAGACCCCCTCAATCTAAAAATCAACTGGCCGCTGAATATCATTAATCTTCAACCAGACTCACCGGAACCTTTACGTACTGTTCCGCTGACGATCCAGATGGGAAGCCGCAATTTCGGTGAGCGTTTACTCACCTTCCAAAATATCTATCCTGCCCTCGATAAACAGCATCCAAGATTAAAAAGTATTGACCTGCGCTATAAAAATAGGGTATTGCTAGTACCATGACCTAAATTTAAAACTAAACTGTAACGTGGACATTTTGTCTGCGAACATTTAGTGGAGCGACGCAATGGGCTTGTTGGATGAACTGGTGCATGAAGAAGATCTGGATCCGGAAGTAATGCGGCAGACTGGGAGCACCTACCTGAATCTCTCGGAACTGGAGAAAATACGGCATTTGATCCAGATGGATTTGCTAGATGAATCTCAGCTGTTGCGAAATTTGTCAAACCGTTATGGACTCCCTCTGCTGTCCAACACACATGTTGAAGTCCAAAATCACGAAAAACCCCTTTTTTCAAAACAACTTTATGAACGCACAGGTATTTTAGCTATGCGTTTTGGTTCAAAGTGTGTAGCGCTGTTGTCTGTTCAGTCGAACTGGTTGAGCGTGAATCAGGTGACCTTTCAGTTGGGCGCACCTGTCTCTTGGTATTTAGCGCAACAGCAGCAAATTGAGGCACTGCTTGAAACTTCAAAATTACCAGCCGCGGATGATGACTTTTCTGCAACAGGCAGAATCCAGCAAATATTTGAAGAAGCAATTTCCCGTAGATGTTCAGATATTCATCTTGAACCGGAAAAAAACAAACTTCGAATAAGATACCGTATTGACGGTTACCTCCAGGATGCTGCTGCAATACCGATGAGTTTCCATCCCCTGATTTTATCACGCTTGAAGTTATTAGCAGGAATGGACATTGCTGTGCGGCGGAGACCTCAAGACGGGCACTACTCATACCGCTCAAACGGAGGTCGTCACTTTGATGTTAGAGTTTCGACCCTGCCGGGACAATCAGGTGAAAAGCTGGTGCTGCGGCTTTTGGATCAAACACCTGTACAGCACAAATTGGAAGCGCTTGGTTTTTTCAAAAATGATTTGGAAATGCTCTATCAAGCAAGCCAGGCTCCAAGCGGATTGATCCTCATGGTTGGACCGACAGGCAGTGGTAAAACAACAACACTGTATGCGATTATTAATGCACTTAATTCACAAGAAAAAAATATTCTGACCATCGAAAACCCAGTTGAATATCATATAGAAGGCATCACACAGGTTTCCGTCAAACCGGAGCAGGGATTGGGGTTTGCTGAGACTTTGCGGGCAGCTTTGCGTCAGGATCCGGATGTTATTTTAATTGGTGAAATAAGAGATGAGGAGACAGCAAGCATCGCGGTAAAAGCCGCACTTACAGGACATTTGGTCCTTTCAACACTTCACAGCAACGACGCCGTGACAGCAATTCAGCGCCTGCTGAACCTTGGAATTGCACCGGATTTATTAGCAGAAACCCTGACTGTTATTGTTTCACAAAGACTGGTACGCCGCATTTGTGCACATCAAAAAACTGGAAAGCTGTTAAACGGAAAAAATGACAATAATTGTCTGCGCTGCAGAGGAACAGGATATTCCGGACGGATTCCGGTTTATGAAATTCTAAAAGTAAACTCGTTCGTCCGCAACCGAATTCAAGCAGGTGAAACCGGAAATAAATTGATCCGCCCCGATACAGAATTATATTTTCATACAATGGAGCAAACTGCTCAGAGACTGGCCAAAGAAGGTTTGACTGACTGGAAAGAACTACAGCCCCTGTTAATCAATGTCTAAGATGTGCACGTTTTTCTGGCGCAAATTCCAGCGCTGATCACCTAAGTAAGATTCACAACGCTTCACTTTTGCACGATTTTGGCAGGATAAGGCTAAAGCAACTTATTCGGAATATCCCACCTGCGTAGAATCAAAAACACAGAGGACTCTGGATATGCTCAGCAAATGACAAGGGGTAAAATTTGATAACGAATAATTATTCATGTATTTTCAGATATTTATGAATAATTTTTGCCTACGATCATACTGTAAAAAATGCGATCAACTCCGGAAAAATTTTAAATATTTTAGCTTTTGCAGCAAAAGACAAACAGCTGAAACCGGATTTTCAGGAATATTTTGTCAACGCCAAACAGTAATGGACAATAGAGCGTCCAAAGCAGCATGGATTTAATTGCAGTTGTTCTATAACTCGCCCTGTTTAAGGTTTGACAGGCTTGTAGTTCGACTGTGTTTATGATAGCATTAAAGATTAATTATAATCTTTTTCTATGAATATCAACTAATGAGCAACTTTTCAATCCTACTACTGAAGGATAGTGACGTTGGTGTACGTCAGTATCATTTTGGGAAGAAACTGCTATTTTTTTTGTTGACGCTGTTAATGCTCGGAGCAGTTGTATTAGCTTGGAAGTTTTTTGAACAATACCAAACAATTGCAAAGCAAAGCCAGTTGCTGAATAAGCAGGAACAGAGTCAGATTGCCTTCCAACAGCGGGTTGACCTTTATGACGGACGTGAATCACGGATTTCGTTTCTTGAAGATTATGTCGAAGAATTGAAGCAGTCTGAGCAGAACAGCAATGTAATGCATAAAAAACATACAGCTCTGTTTCACTCAAACACACAGAAGTTGGGTGAATTACATAACTTTATTTGTCAGACGCTGGAAACTCAATGTGCGGCTAATCTAAACATTCAGGCAAATCGACAACAGACAATGCAGTGGCTGGAGCAGATATCTGAAGATTTTGTGGCCTTTAATCAATCTTTACAAAAATTTGATTCACGCCGCAGGAGTTTTGAAGAGCAGGCAAATACAATTGAACAGTTACGCGGACAACTGATTGAGACAGAACAGAGTTTGTCTGAACATATGGAGTTCCTCAAAGTAAATCAGGAAACAGTAACTCGGCTAAAGAATAAGATGATCAAAGCTACTGGTATTACACTGAGTGAAACAACTAAGAGCAAAAGAACAAAAACGAAAACAGGACGAGGCGGCCCAACAATATTAGACAGTTTGTCACTTGATTCACCACAGGCCTTGTTAAGTTCTGGAAATTTACGTCAGTTTCTCTACAGCAATTCTGACGATTATAACGTAACAGTTGCACAACTGGAGGAATTGAACCAGCTGATTAATCGGAATCTGAGTATTTGGAGACAAACTCCCACGACGATTCCAATTCGCAGCAGGGCCATATCTGATCGTTACGGCATGCGCGTGGATCCGTTCACGAAGAAACGTGAACATCACGGTGGCATTGATTTCAGAGCACGCAGAGGCACTCCTGTTTATGCTCCCGCAGATGCAGTCGTCAGAATTGCAAGTCGTAAATCCGGTTTTGGCTTGCTGGTAGAACTACTGCACGGCAGGGGATTTTTCCCTGGAAAGAAAAAATTGGTGCGCTACAGAACACGGTTTGCCCATCTTTCGAAGATAAAAGTAAAACGTGGACAGCAGGTGAAGCGCGGAGATTTATTAGGATTGGTAGGAAGCACCGGACGCAGTACAGGCCCGCATTTACATTATGAAATGATCATCAATGGGCGTCGTACAAACCCCTTACTGCCGATGACCAGGTATAATCCGGATCAGCGTCTATATCGCCATTGATTAATTAGCAAACAAACCAGCATGTCAAACCAAAATACTGCAACAAGCAAAGGACTAGGTTTCCTTGGTGAGGATTTATTTGTGGAAGGTACAATCCACGCAGAAAAGAAAATGGTTGTCGGCGGGACTGTCAGTGGATCTGTTTCCGGAGACCAGGAAATTGTTGTAGCGGTAACTGGAAATATAAATGGAAAACTTGAAGGAAGCACCGTTTTAGTTGCCGGAAAAGTCGCTGGAGATTTACTGGCCCACAAACGCCTGGAGGTTATTGCATCCGCCACTATAACAGGTGAGGTGCACGTTCCTTCCGGACAACTTTTAATTCATGAAGGCGCCCAATTAGAGGCACAGTGTAAGAGCCTTTTCAAGGAGCTTCCGCAAAAACAAGCAACTTCCTGATTTTTTTATCTATCTTAAGCTGCCTTATATGTCTGCAGTGTATTATGATCAATGTAAAACATGCTTTATCCTACTGCCAAAAATAGCCTGAATAAACAAAGCCGGCCCGTCGTTCAATCTAAACGGTTAAAGAACCACGACCGAATTCTCTACGTTAACGGATTGTTTTCACCACCTAAATCACAAGAGAAATCCGTTGGTCTGGCAAAAGAATCCGAAGAATGGCGTTCACTGTTTACCATGGTTTTAATTGCAGGATTTGGCGTGGTAATGCTGCTGATCTCTGTTATTGGTAGTTACGGTATTTTAGCGACTAACAGGCTGGAAGCATATGAACAAACACTTGTTCAAAAACTGGATTCAATGGAACTGGAGAAAGTTTTGATGACAGAAGAAATAGCTGCGCTAAAAACAAATCCGGCCTATGTTGAATTGATTGCCCGCAAACAATTGGGTTTGGTGCGTACAGGTGAGGTTGTTTTTTATCTGCCTGAATCCAC
>ENA-UZWS01005075-UZWS01005075.1-metagenome-genome-assembly--contig:-Day-3-25m-contig-5075_pt1 | contig 9973 bp, 9 predicted proteins | sample MGYA00260343_ERZ794903 | MGnify/ENA metagenome assembly ERZ794903
GACACATGAATTTGCAAATGCAGGTTCCTGCCCACGCCTGGAATGCGTGCACCGAGGGGAACATCAGAGTTACCAACGCGGTTGTATCCCGTTAAATGACTCACGTATTTTTTATCGAGCACATTTTCCAAGCCGGCTGAAAACGCAATCCTCGGGCTCACTCGCAAAGTGCCATAGAAATTAAGGAGACCATAGCCGCCGGTTTCTGCCTCACTATTTGTGTCAGATACATGATGCTGTCTGCTGACTAGCACTGTTTCTGCAGTCGCTGACCAAGCAGTCTGATCATAGACGAGAGACATCGAGACCTTGTCAGGCGATACACGATAGAGATTATCATCTATATCGCGACGCTCTGCTCGTACAGTTGATACGACACCTTCAACACGCCAATCTTCGTTTAAGCGATAGCCATAATCGGTATCAAAACCATATATTCTCGCATCAACATTCGCGAACTTGAGCGGCGTGGTATCGCCATTCGCAGAAGAAACCATCTCCGCCGGGTGATCTATGACGCCCGGTGTGCTGTCGAACGGTATACCCTGAATATAGTTATTAATCTGCTGCAAATAGAGCGTGGGTCTTATCCAGGCCTTATCGCCTTCATAGTCCAGACCCACCTCAACTACATTTAACGTTTCCGGTTTGATGTTGCGGTCGCCAACATAGGTGTTTCCATCGGCCAGACCAGCACTCGCTGGCGTCGGTAACCAGGCATACCGTTCAAGAAACCCAGGCGCTCGATTCTTTCTTGCAAGACTAAATCGCCATGTTAGCGATTCCTGCTTTTTCCAGAATTGTGCAACCAGATCTACAGTTTCATCATCCCATTTACGATTTGTTGCGTTGTATAGGTTCGCCAAATTCTGAGCCATGCCAGGAAAAGCACTGCCATAGGAAGCATCTCCGCTGCTGGAATCATGGCTATCAAGTCGGGCGCCGAGGGAATAATGCCAGGATGTGACAACGTCCTGCACATTGACATAGAGACCTGTTCGACTGACGTTGATGTTCGGCAAACTGTTGATGAAAAAACTTGTGTTCCTTGGGTTAGAAATCGTCACATCCATGTCTGCGTCATTGTGATCAACACCAACTTCAACGGAAGCATCAGCCACGTCAAACAACAGCGAAACGGCAGCGCTGTTTGTATTGGCAGAGGCTTGCGTTTCTCGATAGCGCATAATAGTGGCTGGCGCACCTCTGAACGCATAATTATTCATTTCGTGATAAACGTCTGTGTAGCCAAAATCCAGCTTCAGAAGAACATCGCCGATACTGCGTAGATAGTTAGCAGTGAAAAAATTGGTGTCGATCAGCTTAATATCCATCGCAAAAGGTGCGTTTCCTGTCGGGTCAGTCTCATGACGACGAGCCGATAACGTTAGCTCACTGAGATCCGTTTTATAGCCGCCTGTCAAACCATACACCTGTCGATGATGAAAAGTGTTGGCGATATCGCCACCGTGAAATCGTTGGTCGTCACCATCTTCGATTGAAAACAAACCGGATAACTTAAAATTTTCATTACTGACACCGACGATACCACCCGCAGCATAGCTTTCATCGGCGCTTCTTCCGATAGCGGTTAGGTCGTAATGAGACGCATAGTCGCTTGTAGGAGCATAGTTTATATCCTTCAGATCAGCGTTAACCCCGCCACTCAACGAAGGACCGAAGGTCACTGGGCTGATCCCACGATTTACAGTAATTGATTCGATCAGTGTCGCAGGCGCATAGCTCATTGGCGGATCCATTAAATTCGGACCGCCCGAATGAAAACTTTGATTGTTAATCTTCGTGCTAACCCTGCTGCCAAAAAGACCACGGTATTGCACTTGGCCCGAAATCGTGCCGTTATTGATCAACGCGGCACCTGGCAAGCGCTCAACCAATGCTGCACTGTCAGGAGCAATAAGCGATTCCGTTGCTGGTTGTATTAAGTTATCTGGGGTTTTCCCTAAGGTGCCGGTAACCACAATCACCTCCTCAAAAATTGAAGCGGTGGTCTCGGCCTGCGCCAGATTAAAGGGTATAAACTGCGTCATCGCCATTGCGATGCACAACACCGCACCCTTTCCTTGGGCGCAGTTGGTTAATTCATAAAGTTTCATATTTCTATCCGTCATGCAGCACGCGCGACGGGGGGCACCCGCACGCGTCATAAAATTTAGAGGACCAGAGAACACCTACATTTGTGGTTTCCGATCCTTCTAGCTCTATTTTTTTTGATCCGGCGTAATACCGGGCTAGCTGACGAAGGGAGGACCCCTGGGTGGGCTTGACGGATGATCTGACAGAAAAGGAAGAAAGAATTTTGCTGCCACGACTATCCCAGTAATAGTCTGGGGCGCCGTTTTGTCGAGACTTACTGCGATTAATAGTGGGTCTGAGGTGGCAAGATCAAACGGACACATGCCATCACCTGAAACCGGGTAATGACTGCTTTTAACAGTAAATGCATGCCCGCTGCCGAGCTTTCCGTCCGGCAAACGATCAGCACTGGCTAAATGCGGATCGGGGTTGACGAGTGCGCCGGTTTTAAGATCATACAAAACCGTGCGCGGGTTCGTCGCGGAGCAGATCGCCAGCTCAATAATTTTCGATTCGCTGTCCCGCGTCAGCATCATGCCGGCGGGCACCAGCATGGGTACCACCAGAGATATAATGAAATAGATCTGCGCGAGGCTTAGCAATAAGTGCTTGGACCTGCTTGAAGGTGTATTTCGGGGACTATTCACATTAAATTACTGCCGAGCTGGTGGTTGTTTGAACCAGACATAGAAAACCCGCTTATGCTAACATTCCGACGGCGGGTTTGCTTGACTTACATCAATACTAGTAGGTGCCAAACCAGACCCTTAGACAGCATCCAATTCACTTGAAACTGTTCGCTCCTTTGGACAANNAAACTAATAGAAGAACCAGATTTTCTATGACTAATCGCGTATTCAACACACTACAAAAAAAACTTCCACTCATCAGCTTACTGGCTCTATTAGGTTTGCTTTCCGCCTGCAGCGACAGTGACGACAGCGAGGCAGTGGATCCAGGGCCTGCTCCCACCCCGGTTAATATCAGACCTGCCGTTTCAGCCGGTAGCAACCAGACAGTCACCGGAGGCACTGTTGTCAGCCTTTCGGGCGAAGCGAGCGACTCCGACGGCTCAATATCCAACACGCAATGGGTCCAGTCCACGGGGCCTGACGTGACCCTGTCAGACGACACAACACTAACTGTGTCCTTCACTGCGCCCGTCGTCACCACAAATACTACACTCTCATTTTCTCTCGAGGCGAGAGACAATGATGGCGCCGCAACCAGTGACAATATCACGGTTACGATTATTCCTAACGATAACAATAGAGTGCTACTTGGCCCACTGATCGGCGCAGACGTCGTCGCGACAAGAGTTGGCAACAGCACGGAAACCCTCGAGACTACGACAACCAGCACCACCAGCGACCTTGAAACTGGCGGTAGCTTTTCCCTGACTCTGGATGGTCTTCCGGATAATGATTGGGTCTTGGTGACAGTCACCGGAGGTAGTGATATCGATGCTGACGATGACAACGTAATTGATGCAACACCCACGCTTAACACTGGCGAAATTCGGGCTCTGGGTACCGCCTCTGATTGGCGCGCGGGAGGCACAAATGTCACCGCTCTGACTGAAGTTGCCGTCAGGCGCCTGTTAGATGGCGATGTAAATCTAGATACACTGTCCACCGACAGTATAGAAATTCAGCTTACAGGGCTTGCATTTGATTTATTGCAAAGTGATGTGAATACGGATGCACAAATAGACTACAAGGATATTCTGGCATTCACTCCTGCAGCCGCGGCGCTACTCAATCCCAATACGCTGACAGCCGCCGAGCTCAACAACATAGCCCAATTACTAGAAAGCGCGAACTACACAGAAATAGACACAACACTCGCAGCCGCGTTTAATTTTGATACATTTGCCACAATCGATACAAATTTGGGGAACATGAAATTTCAGCTGTTTCGCACGCTTACGCCAAACACAGTCATAAATTTCACAACACATGCCCGAAACGGCTTTTACGACGGACTCATTTTCCATCGGGTTATTCCCAATTTTGTCATACAGGGTGGCGACCCCAATGGAAACGGTACGGGTGGTGAGAGCATCCTCGGAGGTACATTTGATGATGAATTTGACGAGTCACTTAGCAATGTCACGGGCACCCTGGCCATGGCGAACTCAGGACCGAACACCAATACGTCGCAATTCTTTGTGAACCTCATTGATAACACCGGTCTGGATTATGATAAGGCGCCACTTACATCAGCACATACTGTGTTTGGTCAGCTTGTTGAGGGTAGCGATATTTTAAACGCGATATCGAATGTGGCAACCAACACATCTGACCGCCCGGTCAACGATGTTGTCATAGAGGCTATTGTCATCAGCCGCGAGTAACCGCAGCCTATTTTTCACCAAGAAAATCGACACCAATGGGGCGCCAGTCGTCCGGATCACCTCGGTACCCGGGTAATAGACCCTCAACCCGGCGCGGGTGAATTTTGATGAGCAAATAATCATTAGGGAAATTCGGATAGATTTCGTCGCTATCCGCTTCTCGCCTCATTTGGCGCTTTGTTGCATTATCCCGCAGCAACTCTGCTTGTCCCATGACTGAAACATAGTTTCGTCCTTCAGCGTCGTAGTAGAACAACGTCACTGCTGTATGATCTTCGATTTGTGCGACCTTGCGGGTATTGGGTTTTGTCGCAACATAGATAACAAACTCATCGTCAGGGATAAAAGGATCAACGATCCTGGTCCTGGGCTGACCTTTGTTATCAACCGTCACAAATGTTGCATAGCGTGATTTTTCTATCGTCTGCCGCGCCAACTCAAGAATCGCGTCACGTTCGTCCATTGCCAATGCCTGAAGGGATACAACCAGCCAGAGGAACTGTAGACCAATAGTAAGTTTCATCGTGTGCCCCATATGCAGCTCATTCCATTTAACATTTCCACTCTACCAAATTTTTTTGACAAGTAAATTTACATCCCCCATGGTGGGATACACTGAAAAATTTGTCGATGGACGCATGCATGAAGACACGCAATCAAGGGAATTTTCTCGGACTCACACCGATGCTGCTGTTTGTGTCGCTTGTTGTGATTACGGGATTACTGGCGAACGACTTTGGCGCAATGCCAATTCTCGTCGCTTTTATGATCTCTGCCGGCTATGCACTGACACTTAATCCACGCGAGCACAAGATATCCATAGGGCAGAAAGTTGATATTTTTTGTGCTGGTGGTGGCGAAAAAACCATCATTTTGCTTGTCATCATATTTCTGATGGCCGGTGCCTTCTATTCACTTACCATTGACATTGGTGCGCGCGACGCCACGGTAAACTGGGCCCTGTTGTTTGTCCCAACAATTATCTTGTTGCCCGGGCTGTTCATCATCTCTTGCTTTATATCTTTTGCAATGGGCACATCGATGGGCACTATTACAGCGATTGTACCAATCGGTATCGGATTAGCGGAAAGCATTGGCATTCCTATTCCGCTGGCAATCGGGATTGTGATTGGTGGTGCCATGTTTGGAGATAATCTTTCATTTATTTCTGACACAACAATTGCGGCGACACGCACCCAAGGGGTCAGACTCAAGGATAAATTTAAGGCCAACTTAATCATCGTTACCCCCGCAGCACTTCTCACTTTTGTTGCACTGATGTTCGTCGATTTTGACATGCAGGCCAACATCGCGCCGGATAACTACGAGTTCCAGCTTATCCTGCCTTACATCTTCATTATTGTTTCAGCGCTCATGGGGCTTAACGTGATTGCTGTTTTGGGTATTGGCATCGGCTGCGCAGGTGTCGTTGGTATCTGGACGGAGGCATTCGATATGATTGGGTTATTCGCAAGTATTCAAACAGGTATGGGCTGGATGCAGGATCTCGCGGCAATAGCCGTTGTCATCGGCGGCATCATTGCTTTAATGAAAGCTTACGGTGGTATGGATTGGCTAATGGCTACTATCACCCGGGGCGTGAAAACAACCAAGGGGGCTGAATACAGCATTGCGACACTGGTCAGCTTTTTAGACCTTGCAACCGCCAACAACACAATCGCAATCGTGTCCGCAGGCCCTATCGCAAAAGATCTAAACCAGCAATTTCAGATTGACCCAAGAAGAACAGCCAGTCTTTTAGATATTTTTTCCTGTGGCTTTCAGGGTCTTGTACCCTACGGTGGTCAGCTTCTCACCGCAGCAGCGCTCGCCGGGATTTCCCCTCTGGCAATATCACCCTATTGTTGGTATCCGATGTTGATCATCCTTTTTGGCGTTCTCGCAATAGCAACGGGCCTACCCAAATTCAAAACCCAAGCGCTTGATGAACATGAAAGTCACGCTTTAGGCCAGACGCCATAACCCGTTTCCATTCGCTCTCGGACCTCTTCCACCTGTTTTCCGGTCAAAACATGAGGTTCACCAATGGAACAGGCAAGGTGATATTGCTGACAGAGCGCCTCTAGTTCTCCCGCTCGCCAAAGCGCCTGTTTAAGGTCGCCGCCACAGGCAATCATGCCGTGAGTACCAAGCAAGCAACCGGTCCTGTCTTTTAAAGCAGCCAGTGCGTTATCAGACAAGGCCTGACTGCCATAGTGGGCATAATCAGCACAGCGCACACTGTCACCACCAAAGATACCAATCATGTAGTGAACGCTGGGAATGTCGCGTCGGAGCATCGACATGGCCGTCGCATAGGTGGAATGCGAATGCACAACCGAGTGAATATCAGCGCGCTCCTTGTAAATAGCAGCATGAAAACGCCACTCTGACGAGGGACGATGAGGGCCTATCGCTTCGCCGGACAAACCATCACCGGGCAGCAAAATGACATCCGCTGGTGTCATATCCTCGTAGGGCAGACTGCTGGGCGTGATTAAAACCCCCTCGTCCGTCCTGATACTTACATTTCCGGAAGTACCCTGATTCAAGCCAGTACTATTCATCCACAGACAGGCATCTATGATCGTTTGACGAACGTCCTGGGTATTTTTTTGCATATTTTGTACATCCTGGTAAAGGTTAGCGTGACTTGAAGTTATGCTCGAACAGTCTAATGACTAAATAGTTCCTGTCCAGAAATTCCAACGATCGTGCATTGTGCCAGTGACGATAAACACTCGTTAAATTGTGTATCAATTTCGCATGATAACCTTAACTACCAAAGTCGCTTTTACCTCCACTTAGAGAATACGAACTGATTTGTGTACTGTAATCAAATGCTGCTTTATTATAGAAAGGCTCACTAAGCCAACATTCCCTAAACTGAAATTGGAGACCAAACATGAAACTGATCACCGGCGACCTTAGCCCTTACTCTGCGAAAATTCGCATGCAAATTTACGCCATGGGCATCACAGATATTGAATTCGGTCTACCCGCTGAATTTATGACCGGGAAGTTCAGCAAAATTTCTCCAATTGGCAGAATACCCGTGATGGAAGTAGGCGACACAATTATTCCCGAGTCAGAAATCATCGCTGAATACCTTGATGATATTTACCCGGAAAAATCAATGGTTGGCGACACGCCAATGGAACGGGCTAAGGTTCGGATTGTCTCGAGGATTGCGGACATTTATCTGATGAATAATATCTTCATGTCACTTTCGCAGCTTATGACTAAAACGCCAAATCAAGGCATACTGGATTTACTACTGGGGCAAGTTAAGCGAGGTATGGGCGCGCTAGAGCAGCATATTGGTACAGGCGACTTCGCCGTAGGTGACAAGCTTACGCGTGCTGACTGCACGTTAGTGCCGGCGCTATGGATGTGTCAAAACACGGTGCCTCGATTAGGTACCGAAAACCCGATACTGGCGACAACGAAAGTCGCAGCTTATTGGGGTGAGATTCAGAAAAATGAATTTGCCGACAAGATTATCGAGGAAATGAAGCGTGGAATGAAAGCGAGGCTTGACGGTACTGAAGCGAAAATGCGCGCCGAGGCACTCGAGAAAGAGAAAAGTAGTCAACCCTAGCAGGCACAATTCAAAAAACTCATTAGCAGCTTTGCACCGGTGGTGAAAAAAATTTGGCAGATGGGCTGTCTGGCTTTTTACGGCAGCCTGATTATTTCAGGATTGAGATCAACAACCAGATAACGTCAGATATTTTGACCCTGTGCGGTTGATTTAATACACCCATCCAAAAACACTGATTCAGGAAAATAACGTGAACTACATCAGCCTCGAACAAGCAAAAAACACATCTGGCGTCAGAATAGTCTGTACGAGACTGGTACCCGGACCATGGGGTGAAGCCGCAAAAGCGATATTTCGACTTCGCAGCGTACCTTTTCATGTTGTCGCCCAAACCGGAGGCGAACAGAACAACGACATTGTTGATTGGACAGGACACCGCAATGCACCAATTATTATGCACAACGACGAATCGCCCCGGGTCAGAGCCATGGAAATTATCGAGCTCGCGGAACGATTGGGTTCGGGTTCATCACTACTCCCGATTGACATTACCGAGCGGATACAGGTCGTTGGATTGATTAACGAAATCGCCGGTGAAGACGGGTTTGCATGGAACGGAAGACTGTTAATGCTTAAGCCCGGATATGACAAGCAGGGTGACAAAATTCTTAACACACCCATGTATAAAGATTACTATTCGCCCGCGAGCGCTGATAGAGCGCTAGGCAGAATCAAAGAAATTCTTGACCACCTCACTCAACAAATTAAATCTCAGCAGGCCAGAGGGAGCGGCTACCTAGTTGGCGACAAACTTACAGCTGCGGACGTCCACTGGGCCTATTTTTCACAAATGCTCAACCCTTATCCTCACGAACAGAACCCAATGCCTAGTTTCCTGAGAAAATCCTGGGGGGTTGTTGCTAGTTCACTCGGGGACTACGATCCCGCACTTATTGAACAAAGAGACGCAATCTTCACGAGACACCTAGAACTCCCTATCGATTTTTAATGCGTTCGCTCGCCCTTTCAATCACCACTATTGCCATATGAAGCTGATCGAAACAGTCGAGAAAATAAAAGCCTGCGATTTGTGTGGCGACGACCTTCCGTTAGGACCGCGTCCAGTCGTTCAGGTACATGAGAAAGCGAAAATTTTGATATCTGGACAGGCGCCCGGCATCAAAGTCCATCGATCTGGCGTGCCTTTTGATGATGCCAGCGGCGAACGCCTTCGCCTTTGGATGGGGATCGATCGCACAACATTCTACGACCCCTTTCAAATTGCAATTCTTCCCATGGGCTTTTGTTATCCAGGCAAAGGGATTTCCGGAGACCTCCCGCCTCAGAAGCGTTGCGCTGGCACTTGGCGACAACAATTACTGGACCACCTCACTGAGGTCAAATTAACCTTGGTGATTGGTGCTTACGCGCAGCAATGGCATCTAAGACAACAAGATTTGAATCTGACGGAAACGGTGAAACAATGGCAGAAATTTGGGGACAACATGATGCCGTTGCCTCACCCTAGCCCACGGAATAATATCTGGCTTAAAAAGAATGCATGGTTTGAAACAGAAGTTGTTCCTGCCTTGCAAACACGCGTGCAGGATACTCTGGCTTAATTTAGACGACCATCAAGCGCGCCGCGGTCTGTCGAACAAGAACTGTGACACTAGTTTTAATCCTTTCTGCAACACTTCAGTTGGATTGGCATATCCTATCCGAACATATCCTTCCATGCCCATCGCCGAGCCTGGAGTAAACATCACGCCTGTTTCTTCGAGCAACTCAATGCAAAAGTCACGAGAGGACATCTCGAGGTCATATTTCAACAATGTCGTCGTCCCAGAAGATGGACGCACCCAATCGATCGACTGCTCGTTATCGACCCAGGTCGCCAAAATTTCAAGATTTCTGCGAGTAATCAATTTGCTTCGGTTCAGCAGCGCCTGATGATTTTCCAGCGCAAGGGTCGC
>ENA-UZWS01001721-UZWS01001721.1-metagenome-genome-assembly--contig:-Day-3-25m-contig-1721_pt1 | contig 9887 bp, 10 predicted proteins | sample MGYA00260343_ERZ794903 | MGnify/ENA metagenome assembly ERZ794903
GTAAAAGACATTGAATTATACTCTCTTTGCGAACATCATATGTTACCATTTTTTGGAAAAGCACATGTAGCATATATACCCAATGGGAATATTGTGGGTTTGAGTAAAATACCAAGAATTGTAGATGTCTTTGCAAGAAGATTACAAGTACAAGAAAGATTAACAGATGAAATAAAAGATTGTTTGCAAGATACTCTAAACCCAATAGGAGTAGCAGTTGTAATTGAAGCGCAACATCTTTGTATGCAAATGAGAGGAGTTGAAAAACAGCATTCATCCACAACAACATCTGCTTTTTCTGGAATTTTCATGTCAGATGAGAAAACAAGATCAGAATTTATAAATCTAATAAAATAAGAAATGAAAGCGTATGTGTTTCCTGGTCAAGGAGCTCAATTTCCAGGAATGGGAAAAGATCTTTACGAGAATTCTGAAGTTGCAAAACAACTTTTTGATCAATCAAATAATATTTTAGGATTTTCTATAACTAAAATTATGTTTGGTGAAGATGCAGAAGCACTAAAACAAACAAAAGTAACTCAGCCAGCTATCTTTTTACATTCAGTAATTCTAGCAAAGGTATTAGGAGATTTATTTACCCCAAATATGGTTGCAGGTCATTCACTTGGTGAGTTTTCAGCATTAGTTGCTGCTGGATATTTATCATTTGAAGATGGTTTGAAACTCGTATCAAAAAGAGCTATATCTATGCAAAAAGCATGCGAAAAAAATCCATCAACAATGGCAGCTGTACTAGGATTAGAAAATAAAATCGTTGAAGATATTTGTTCAGAAATTGATGAAATAGTTGTTCCTGCAAATTATAATTGTCCAGGACAATTAGTAATTTCAGGAAGCGTTAAAGGAATTAATATAGCGTGCGAAAAACTAACGAAAGCAGGAGCAAGAAGATCTCTAAAACTTCCTGTTGGTGGTGCTTTTCATTCACCTTTAATGGAAGATGCAAGAGACGAACTAGAAACAGCTATCAATTCTACAAATTTTACTGAAGGAATCTGTCCTATTTATCAAAATGTAACTGCCTCTGCAATTACAAATCCTGTTCATATTAAAGAAAATCTGAAAACCCAATTAACTTCAGCTGTAATGTGGACACAAACTATGCAAGAAATGATTGCCGATGGTTTAACTTCAGTTATAGAGGTAGGCCCTGGAAAAGTCTTGCAAGGGTTATTCAAAAAGGTGGATAGGCAACTACAAACTGAAAGTGCTATCCTATAAAATCTTATTGAGTAGTTTTTCGGAAACCGAAAGTTTATGCCAAAGTGGATTTGTAAAACACAATTTCAGATTCTCTATATGTCTCATATTATGACAATCTGTTCCAACAAAAGACACTAAATCTGCATTTATTAGTTTTTCTGCTTGTTTTTTTACCTCTGGAGAATAATATCCAGTAATTGAAAGCAAATTTAGTTGTAATAAAACTCCTTTATTAGTCAGTCTTTCGTAATCTTGAAGTCCATAATATAAATACCTCTCTGGGTGAGCAAGTACCACATTATATCCTGCAAGTTGAAGATTAAAAATAGTCTCATCAATATTTATTGGTTCATCTATAAATGGAAATTCAATCAGAAGATATTTTGAACCAAAGGTTAAGAATTTTTTCTTTTCAATTTTTTTCTGGAAATCAAAATCAACATAATATTCAGAAGCTGCTCCAAATTCAAGATCTATATTCAGTTTGTCTAAAGCATTTTGAACATCTGCTCTACCACTAATAATAATTTCTGGGGTATTCTTATAAAAATCACTCATTGTATGAGGAGTGGTGATAATCTTAGAAAAACCCAATTCCTGCAAAGCACAAACAAGATCTAAAGATTCTTCTAAATTTTGAGCCCCATCATCAATTCCTGGAATTAAATGAGAGTGAATATCAGTTTTTAGAACAGAAAAATCTATTGATTCTAACTCCTTTTTCTTAAATCCTGAGAACCAGCTCATCTTAACCGTATTGTTCTGAGTAGTATTTTTGATAGTCTCCTGAGGTTACATTATTCATCCATTCCTCATTATCTAAATACCATTTTATTGTTTTACTCAATCCTTCTTCAAACTGAAGTGAAGGTTCCCAACCAAGTTCATTCTTAAGTTTTGTTGCATCAATTGCATATCTCTTGTCATGTCCCGGTCTATCTTTTACATATGTAATTAATCCTTCAGCAGTACCTTCTGTATTTCCTAAGAACTCATCCATCTGTTTACACATTATCTTTATCAAATCAATATTAGTCCATTCGTTAAATCCTCCAATATTATACGTTTCTGTATTTCTCCCATTATGATAAATTATATCAATTGCTCTTGCGTGATCTACTACATATAGCCAGTCTCTAGTAAACAATCCATCACCATAAACTGGAAGAGGTTTTGAAGTTTTTATATTATTTATAAATAAAGGAAGTAGTTTTTCTGGAAATTGATTTGGACCATAATTATTTGAACAATTAGAAATTACATATGGCATTCCGTACGTATTTCCATAAGCTCTTACAAAATGATCAGAACTTGCTTTGGAAGAAGAATATGGAGATTGAGGGTCATAAGAAGTAGTTTCTAGGAATAGACCTGTATTGCCTAAACTCCCATAAACTTCATCTGTAGAAACATGATAAAATAATTTGCCTTCTTCATTAGCCTTCCAATGATTTTTTGCTGCATTCAACAAATTAACTGTACCAACAACATTTGTCATAATAAATTCCATTGGATTAGTTATAGATCTGTCTACATGACTTTCTGCAGCTAAATGAACTACACCATCAAAATCATACTTCTCAAATAAACTATTAATAAAATCCTTATCTACAATATCTCCTTTCTCAAAGATATAATTATCTGCATTTTCTACGTCTGATAAGTTCTCTAAATTTCCGGCATAAGTAAGCTTATCCAGGTTCACTATATTATAATCCGAATACTTGTTTACAAATAACCTCACAACATGCGACCCTATAAATCCAGCTCCTCCTGTTATCAAAATCGTTTTTTTCATAATCTCTTTTAATTCTTGCAAATATAAATAATTATCAGTAAATTAATTCGTTAGATAACTTAAAGAAAATGTAAATTAGCGAAAAATTTATTTATGAAGAGATTTCTTGTGTTTATTTTATGCTTAAGTTTCTTAAATGTTTTCTCTCAAGATAAGAAAATAACAGATTTTAATAGCAAAATAATTCAATCTAACTATACTCTTCAAGTTCCTATTAACGAACTTGCAACTGATTTCGGAACTAATTCTGCATTAGGACTTGCCTATTTAAGTAACCGAAATGATTTTTTGTTAGGATTAGATGTCAATTTTATGTTTGGAAATAATGTAAAGAACGATAGTTTATTACAGACAATATCTACTGAAGAAGGTTGGCTAATAAATGCAAGTGGAGAGCTAGATACCATTTTACTCTATGAAAGAGGATGGAATTCTCATATTTTGTTTGGAAAATCTTTTCGTTTTGATGAAAAATATCTCACAGGGATCTATGTTTATGCAGGGATTGGATATTTACAACACAAAATTAGATTAGAAAACAATAGAACAGATCTCCCTCAAATTGATGAGGATTATATAAAAGGATACGACAAATTTACTAATGGAATAAGTACAAAATTGTGTGTTGAATACATGTATTTTAGTAAAATCAACTCTGTAAAATTTAATGTTGGGGTAGAATTAGTAAATGCGTTCACAAAAAATAGAAGATCGTATAATTTTGCTGCAATGGAAGAGTATGATAATAATCTAAGGATAGATCAACTAATTGGAGTCAAATTTGGAATTATTATTCCAATAAACAGAAATAATGAAGAGAAGTTTCATTACTACTAAATGAATCTTTTTTATAACATATGTATTCTGCTTTATAAAAATGCTTTATGGTGTTTTTCCCTATTTAATACTAAAGCAAAAGAGATTGTAAAAAACCAAAGAAATTTGATACAAAAAATACAATCATCTACAAAAGGTGAAAAGAATATTGTTTGGTTTCATGCTGCATCATTAGGAGAATTTGAACAAGGAAAATCAGTTATAAAAATCTACAAAAAAAAGAATCCTAATCATAAGATCTTGCTTTCATTTTATTCTCCCTCTGGATATAACAACATAAAAAATTCAGAACTTGCTGATTGGGTATTTTACTTGCCTCATGATACAAAAAAGAATGCAAAATTTATTGCGAAAAATATAAAACCTATAAAGGTAATTTTTATCAAATCTGAATTTTGGTTCAATTATATTCGGGAGATGTATAAAGAAAATATTCCAATTTATTTTATTTCATCAATATTCAGGAAAGAACAGTATTTCTTTCAATTTTATGGGAAGTGGTTCGCTAAGCAATTACAAAAAGCAAGTTACTTATTTGTTCAAAATGCAGAATCAGAAAAATTATTAAACTCCATAAATATTAAAAATGTGAAAGTTGTTGGAGATAGCAGATTGGAAACTGTTTTAGATAATGCTAAAGAAGAATACATAAACAAAATTGTTCAGGGATTTTGCGAAAATAGAAAAATATTAATCGCTGGATCTACTTGGAAGAATGATTTACATTTATTTGAAAATCTTGATTACAAAATTATCATTGCTCCTCACGAATTAGATCATATAGACACAATAAAAAAAATAAAAAATTCAGTTCTACTTTCTGATTGTAAAATAGAAAATTGCAATAAATTTAATGTATTAATAATTGATGAGATAGGTGTCCTGTCAAAAATTTATCGATATGCTGATATAGCTTATATTGGAGGTGGTTTTGGAAAAGGAATTCATAATTGCTTGGAAGCAGCAGTTTATAATATTCCTGTTATTTTCGGACCAAATTATCAAAAATTTAAAGAAGCAAAAGAGTTTATTTCTCTTGGAATCGCTAAGTCCGTTAATAACCCTAATGAATTTAGAAATGCAATGTCAAATTTTGAAAAATTGAATATAAAACAAATTTCTAAAGATTATTTTAAGAAAAAAATTGGAGCATCAGAAACAATAACACAATACATATAATTCAAAATACTATCTTTGCTATTACAAAATTAGAAAATATGAAAAAAATAACTATTTATATTAGTTCAATCTTACTATCTATCTTTATTATCTCTTCTTGTCAGGAAGATACAATAATTGAAAGTGGAACTAGCTCTTCTACTCAGCACTTAATTGCAGAAAATGCTTTTAATGATGTGGTCAGAATTGTAGAAGACGCCTTTATTGATAACGGAACTAGTAAATTTGATTGTCCCGAATATATTTTAAAAAATGCTGACTCATCAGATATGGATACCATGGAAATAATTTTTGAACAGGGAAATGCTGATTGTTTAACATACGGAAAATTAAGAAGGGGAAAAATTATCATTACGTTTACAGGAAAATATAGAGATTCTTTATCAGTCATCACAACAACTTTCGATCAGTATTATGTAAACAATAAGTGGATACAAGGGACAATGGTTGTAACAAATAATGGAGTAAATGAAAGTGGAAATATGACTTTTAGTATTGAAGTGAAAAATGCAAAGATTATAGAAAGCGGAGGAAAAACTATTAATTGGGAATCTATGAGAAATAAAGAATGGATTTCTGGATACAATACTTTTGTGAATCATGATGATGATAAATATCTAATTTCTGGTTCTTCTAGTGGAAATAATACTAGTGGACAAGAATTCGAAGTAAATATTACTAAAGATCTACTTGTAGATTTATCTTGTTTAGAGGATCATTCGAATAGCTGTGTTATTACAAGCGGTGAAGCTGAATTAATCCCAAATGGTTTTAGTACTAGAATAATAAATTATGGTGATAGTATTTGTGATTGCAACTATTCTGTAACATTAAACGGAACAGAATATTTTTTAGTAGTAGACTAAGCTGCCTTTAACTTTATTAAAGATGATTTTTCTAACTTTCCTATTGCATAATTATAGGTAAGTTTAAATTCTTTTTTATCTTTTTCTGAAGGTAAATCAAACATTGCGTCCAGCATTATCGCTTCACATATTGATCTTAATCCCCTAGCTCCTAATTTATATTCAATTGCTTTTTTAACAATGAGGTCTAGTGCTTTTTTATCTACTGAAAAACTAATGCCATCCATATTAAATAGCTTTTTATATTGTTTTATAATAGAGTTTTTTGGTTCAGTAAGAATCTGTTTTAGAGCATCTGCATCTAAAGAGTTTAAGTAAGAAAGTACTGGCATTCTTCCGATTAATTCTGGAATTAAACCAAAACTCTTTAAATCTTGAGGTAAAAGATATTTCAAAATATCATCCTTATTAATTTTCTCTGTTTTCTTAGAAGAATAACCAATTGATTGTGTATTTAATCTTTTTGAAATATGTTTCTGAACTCCATCAAAAGCTCCTCCGCTAATAAATAAAATATTCTGAGTATTTATAGCTATCATTTTCTGATCTGGATGTTTTCTACCTCCTTGAGGAGGAACATTCACGATAGTTCCCTCAAGTAATTTTAACATTGCCTGCTGTACTCCCTCCCCACTTACATCTCTAGTAATGGAAGGATTGTCACTTTTTCGAGCAATTTTATCTACTTCATCAATAAATATAATTCCTCTTTCAGCTTGTGCAACATTATAGTCTGCAACTTGAAGTAAACGAGTTAAGATACTTTCCACGTCCTCACCAACATAACCCGCTTCAGTAAGTACTGTGGCATCAGCAATACAAAAAGGAACTTGTAATAATTTGGCTATTGATTTTGCTAAGAGAGTTTTTCCGGTTCCAGTTTCACCAACCAATATAATATTCGATTTTTCAATTTCTACTTCCTCAGAATTTGTGTCGGGTTGTAAAAGCCGTTTATAATGATTGTAAACAGCAACAGAGAGTACTTTTTTTGCTTGTTCCTGAGCAATTACATACTCATCCAAATGAGCTTTTATTTCTTGAGGTTTTATTAATCTGGCTGATTTATCTAATGTTGGTTGATCAGAATTTTCTAAGTCTAATATATTATAAGCTTGCTCGATACAACTGTCACAAATATGTGCTGTAATTCCAGCTATCAGAACATCAGTATCTTGTTTGTTCTTTCCGCAAAAAGAACATTTTACAAGCTCTTTTTTTTCCATTATTTATTTCTAACTAAGACTTCATCAATCATACCATAATCCTTCGCCTCCTGAGCAGTCATCCAATAATCTCTATCACCATCTTTCCATACTTTTTTATAATCCGTATCGGAATGTTCTGCTATAATTTCATATAGTTCTTTTTTAAGTTTCTGAATCTCTCTTGCAGTAATCTCAATATCTGAAGCTTGTCCACTAGTTCCGCCTAAAGGCTGATGAATCATAACTCTAGAATGTTTCAGGGCTGTTCTTTTCCCCTTTTTTCCGGCAGTTAATAAAACAGCTCCCATAGAAGCTGCCATTCCAGTACAAATAGTAGAAACATCTGGATTAATATACTGCATTGTATCGTAGATTCCTAAACCAGCATAAACACTTCCTCCTGGAGTATTTAAATAGATTCTAATTTCCCTTTCTGCATCCGCAGATTCTAAAAATAAAAGTTGAGCCTGAATAATATTTGCAACATAATCATTTATCGGAACTCCCAAGAAGATGATTCTATCCATCATTAATCTGGAAAATACATCCATAGTAGCAATGTTCATTTGGCGTTCCTCAATAATTGTAGGAGAAATATAATTTCCGGAAATTGAAGTAAACTCATCTAGATGAAGAGAACTTATTCCTCTATGTTTTGTAGCGTATTTTCTGAATTCTTTTGATTGATCCATAATATTTTATTTTTCTGATGCTAATTTAACAAAATCATCATAAGAAATAGCCTTTTCAGTAAGTTTGAAATTTTCTTTGTAGACTTCAAGAGATTTTACATCATAAAGTTGATCGTAAATTTTCTTTCTTTCATCTTCTTTCTTCAAGATAGAAGCTACAATTTCATTCATTTTATCTTCCTGAGGAACTGGTTGACCATATTGTTGCATTTGCATGGTAATTAAAGATTTTGTATGATTTTCTACCTCTTCTGTACTAACTTTCACATTATAATTTTCCAAGATATTATTTTCAATAAGTTGCCATCTTANNTCAAACTTAATTTTATCAATTAAGTAAGTTACCACATCATTTTTAAGCATTCTATCGGATTCAGGAACAAAGGATCTTTCTGCTTCATCTTTAATTCTTTCTTTAAATTCTTTTTCTGTTTTTACAGAATCTTTTCCATAAACTTTTTCAAAAAGTTCCTGATTCATCTCAGATGGCTTTATTCTGCTCACGTTTTTGACAGTAAACTGAAAATCTTCTGAACTAAGATCGTGTAATTGGTCATGAGTAATATTTAGCATAGAGCTTAAATCTGTATGATTAGTAAATGATTTCATCACATTTACAGTAAATGAATCTCCTTCTGTTACACCAATAAATTGTTTCTTAATCTTTTTGTCTGAAATAAAATCCATAGAAACTGTTGCTTCATTTCTGACTCCATTTTCCATTACATTTCCATCTACATCTATCTGAACAATTTCACAAAAGACTAAATCTCCTTCTTCAGATATCTCAGGTTTACTCATTGCTCCGTATCTTTTAGCAATATCATTTGCATAATTATCTACAAGCTTGTTATCAGCCTGAATCTGATAATACTTTACTTTGTCTTTTTTTGTGATTTTAACATCCAAATCTGGAGATAAACCAATTTCAAACTCAAAAGTAAAAGTTGAAGTATTTTCCCAATCTACTTGCTGACTATCCTTAGGCATTGGAGATCCTAAAACTTTTACCTTTTCACTAGAAATATATTTATATAAATCTTCTTGCAACAATTTATTTACCTGATCTACCAAAACAGGGATTCTGTACTTCTTATTTATCACAGACATAGGAACTTTTCCTTTTCTAAACCCAGGTATCTCAGCATTTTTTCTGTAATTCTTAAGTTCTTTATCAACTTTTTCTTGATAGTCTTCTGGAGTTATTACTACTTTTAACTCTGCTTGTAAATCATTTATGTTGTTTTGTGTAATCTTCATAATTAGATTATTATTTAAATGGTCGACAAAAATACATTATTAAACTAATTATAAAGCGAAAATATTCGATTTATTAGGAGTGTCTGTAAATTAAAAAAGCTCACTGTACAGTGAGCTTTTAAGTGCGGCTGAAGGGAGTCGAACCCCCACGCCTTGCGGCACTAGATCCTAAGTCTAGCGTGTCTACCAATTCCACCACAGCCGCTAAAAATTGGATTACAAAGATATTATTTTTTATAACTTGAAAATAAAAATTCAGTTATATTTGCATTAATATAAATATGAATTAAAATATCAAAAAAATGAGCTTATCAGTTAAAGGAACTATTAAACAAAAACTAGAATTAGAGCAAGGAACAAGCAAAGCAGGAAAAGAATGGAAATCACAGTCTTTTGTTTTAAATACAGGAGCACAATACAATCCTGATATCTGTTTTAAATTATTTGGAGAAGATAAAATAAATTTAATAACCAACTTAAATGAAGGAGATGAGGTAGAAGTATCATTTAATCTATCGTCAAGAGAGTGGAATGAAAAATGGTTTACTTCTGCAGATGCATGGAAAATAGAAAAATCAGAAAATAATACAAGTACAACTACAGAAACAGTTGACGATTCTGACATCCCCGTTTTTGAAAATAATCAAACTCAAGAGGACGACTTACCTTTCTAAAAATGTCATTCGCTAAAAAATTTGAGAAAGTATTTAGATCGATTTTACCATCACCATTTACTATTGCTGTACTTTTAACTTTCTTAACTTTTGTTTTAGCTCTTATCTTTACTGAGAACTCTGAAAAGGGTTCTCATTTTTTTAATCTT
>ENA-UZWS01012801-UZWS01012801.1-metagenome-genome-assembly--contig:-Day-3-25m-contig-12801_pt1 | contig 9877 bp, 7 predicted proteins | sample MGYA00260343_ERZ794903 | MGnify/ENA metagenome assembly ERZ794903
TCCCCAGAATACTTCACTCCATCAGTTGAAGACCATGTTCCATGACCATTTTCTCTCCCATCTTTCCATTCTCCTACATACTTCCTTCCATCAGACCAAGTGTATGTTCCTTGACCATTTGGTTTGTCATCCTTGAATTCCCCTACATAGTTGTCCCCGTTAGACCAAATATATTTTCCTTTACCATTTCTATATCCACTCTTGAATTCCCCTACATACTTGTCTCCTTCACCTTTCCCTTTTCCATAAGTGAATGTTCCATGACCATGTTTTTTCCCATCTTTCCATTCACCCATATACCTCGTTCCATTTTCCCAAATGTATAAAACACCTGTTTCCTTGGACTGACCAAACAGAGGGGAAGTGAGTAAAAGTAGAAAGAATGTTGTTATGAGTAGATGTTTCACTAGGTTTTCTTTTGGTGGATTAGTAGAACCAAAGATATACCATCAATCGGTTTGTTTTACAAGAATGTGTGATTTTGATTTGAGGTATTTTGGGGATATGGTGTTTATTGTGATTTTTTGATTTGGTGGTATTTTTGCTGGCTGTTTGTTTTAGAGGTGGGTATTGTCCCATCATTTTTCCATTCACGAATTTGTGTTGGATGTTTCTGTATTTTTAGTATCCTATTCCTTTCCAAGAAATGCCTAACTTATCACACGTATCCTCAATAGAATGTTTCTTCATAATCTAATGAGGATACTTCATAAAAGTTGAGAGGTATTGTAGTAGAAGGTCTGGGGAAATCTTATGACTGAATTTTAAGATAGATGTGTATTCAATTTTTTGAAATCAGAATATCTACGATTTCATTATTTGACCCCAATCTCATTTTAGGCCCCCAACATCCAGATCCAGAAGACACATAAAGTATAGATGTTAGTTTTTCATATAGTCCATAAATATTTTTGAATTGTAATCGGACAAAAAAATTAAATGGGAATATTTGTCCATTATGCGTATGCCCTGAAAGCATGAGATCTGTTTTTTCATAAACATGATCCCATAAAGTTGGTTTGTGTACCAGAATTAGATTAAAAAGATCCTCTTGAACTAACTTACTAGCGATATTTTTTTGAGTTTCTAATGTTAGGTTATCACTGATACCAATAAAATTTATTTTTTTAAATTTAAATGACTCGTTATCTAAAAACTGTATATCATACTCATTAAGTCTTTTTAATTTGTTTTCATAGTCTTTGATATAATATGGCTGATTACCACTTATAAATAAAATTGGTTTGTTTATATTTTTTAATATGTCTAAATCATCTAAATCAAATGAACTTGAATCAATAAAATCTCCACCTATTAGCAATAAATCAAATTCCAAATTTTTAATTTTTATAAGAATTTTCTTCAGATGTTTTTTTGAATTTGATCCCAAATGTGTATCACTAATAAACATTAGTCTGATTTCCTCATCAACTTTCGAAGAAATAATTTTTATACTTTTCAAATTAATGAACCTACCATTAATTAAACTGTAAATAGTTATTATAATGATTGATAAAAAACAAATCACTCCTAAAGCAGGTGAGTTTATTGAGTAAAAATTGTCAACTAATAACCCTAGATTAACTACCCAAAAACTAATAAAACCGATGCCCATTCCTTCATTAACAAATAATTTAATCGGTAAAAATGTATTATGAGATAAGAAATAAAAAATTATTATGAGATAAGAAATGACGGTAAAAAGAAGTGACGATAGTTTAAAAATACTTTCTTTGAAAAGAAAATAATTCAAAACGTCAAGAGGATAGACAAAGATAAGGTATGTAACAAAAAAAATAACAATATAAAAAATTGATCGTCGAAAAGTAATCATAAATATAGTCAAATATAATACATCTTTGATATCTCAGTGATAGCTACAAGCCCCAAGAATAATTTATAGACAAACAATTATCACAAAAATTTGTGTAGCTGTCTAGGATTGTCTGACTGCGCAGAAATATCTAAAAAAGTATAGTACAAGATAATGAATATTCTTAGCCAATTCTTGTAATTCAAATAGATTGATGTTATAAGTGAGGTTCTCCTAATCCACCAAAAGGAAATTAAGTGAAACATCTACTAATCATTCTCTCAATCCTTCTTCTGACACCCCCTCTTTTTGGTCAAGAAGTTGGTGTCTTATACCAATATAAAAGCTCTTCTGGTTTAATATGGAAAACCTTTGGAAAAGGGAAAATACAACCAAAATACGAAGGCGAGGTTTCAAAGGGCACTCCTGATGGATTTGGAGTCTTATCTTATCCATTTACTGATGGAAAAAGTGTTGTCGGTGAGTGGAAAGTTGGTAATGAGTGGAACACGGAACATTATAATAATGATGGAAAACTCATTGGAAAATTGGTGATTGGGAAGTGGATACTAACGTATGGAATTCTCTGTGGAACTTTAAAGGCTGGTAAAACGGTGTGGGCAGAGAAATGTTATGCTGGTTCAGAAAGCAAATATTTGGGGGATATTGAGAATATGAAACCAGATGGTCAAGGAACTAGCAATTTTCAGGATGGTAGAGAGTATTTAGGGGGGTGGAAGGATGGGAAAGAACATGGTCTAGGAACCCTTAATATTCCTAATGGATATTCTTTTACAGGGGAATTTAAGGATGGCAAACTTAATGGTCGAGGAACAGAAACCTTTCCTAATAAATACAAGTATGTGGGGGGATTCAAGAATGGTAAAAGAAGAGGTCAAGGAACCCTCACCACACCTGATGGAGTCAAGTATCTTGGTGCATTCAAGAATGGGGAAAAAAATGGAGAGGGAACACTCACCTCACTTGATGGAGAAAAGTATGTTGGGAAATTTAAGAATGGGAAAAAAAATGGAACAGGGACGCTCATTTCACCTGGTGGATTCAAGTATGTTGGGACATTCAAGAATGGGAAAAAAAATGGAACAGGGACATTTACATGGCCTGATGGTGGAAAGTATAAGGGGGAATGGAAAGATGGTAAATTCCATGGGCAAGGAAGCTTCACCTTTTCTGATAAAAATATAGGAGTAGGTGAGTTCAGAAGGAATAAACCTTGGAACATCTCAACATACGACAAGGCCGGGAACATCATCTGGAAGATGAAGCGCGGAGTTAGGGTAGAAAAGGGGGATTTTTCAAAAATAGAAAATGGAATACTTTTTAGAGATACGCCTCATGCAAAGTGGGTGCAAGGTGGAAAAATTTGGTTTAGCTCAGGGGATGTGAGAACACAGGCAAAATATGAGGGAGCTATAGTAGCTGGCTTTCCAGAAGGACATGGGACCCTCACTTTTCCCAGTGGCTCTGAGTATACGGGAAATTTTAGGGAAGGGAAGCCTTGGAATGTAACAACATACGACAAAAATGGAAAAATTTCGTACAAGTTTGTGAATGGAAAGAGACAGTAATGAAACATCTACTCACCCTACTATCCTTTTAGTAATTCTGCCCCCGTCGCCCATTGAGACATAAAATAGTTGGTTGCATTTATGCCTAAACGCTTCCTCAGATGGAGCCACCCGTCAGAAATCCTCGAAGAGATAATCTTGATTAAATCTCTGTAATCTTCACTTTAAATCCCAGAGACCGTGCTCTCCGCGGCTTTGAAACGCTTGAATCCAAGATCCGAAGAATAAGTCCGGCATGGAAAGTCAGCTTACTGTTTAACTCCATCACTCCACTTTGCGATAATTTTCCCGCTTTTGTCATACCAGTTGATGTTCCAGGGGGCATCTTTTCTGAACTCGCCGACCCATTTTTCACCATCCGGAAAAGAGAAAGTCCCCTTGCCGTTCCAGCGTCCTTGCTTGAACTCACCTTCGTATCTTGTACCGTTACGGTAAATGAGTGAACCGCGGCCGTTTGGTTTCTCATTTTCAATTTGCCCTTCATATTTTCCGCCGTCACCCACGTCACCATTTTCCAGCCAGATCCATTTACCGTCCTCTTTATAGCTAAACAAAATTCCTTCTTCTACTGTCTCAACTTTCAGCACACCTTCCACATACTCTCCGATGATCTTGCCGTCTTTGTCGAATTCAGTGATGTTCCAGGGTTTATTTTTACGGAACTCTCCGACTCCCTTTTTTCCATCCGGAAAGCTGAAGCTGCCTTGCCCATGAGTTTCCCCATCCTTGTATTCGCCTTCATACATTTCTCCGGAAGGATAAGTAAAAATCCCCAAGCCGTTGGGTTTTGCATTTTCAACCTCGCCCACATATTTATAATCCTTTGCTTTGTCACCAGTCTCATGCCATCCCAAAATTCCCTGCTCATGCCTAAAAAACAAAACGCCGGCTTTTCGATTGTTTTCCCGTTTCACTCCGTCCACATACTTGTCTTTGAATCTGCCGTTAGCATCGTATTTTATAATGTTCCATTCTCTGTCTTCTTTCCACTCACCGGTCAATTTAATGCCATCCGTAAAAGAGAGGGTTCCCTGACCATGCCGCTGCCCATTCTTCCATTGTCCCAGATACTTCGTTCCATCAAGGAATAAGCGAATTCCCAAACCGTCAGGTTTTCCGTCTTTGATTTCACCTTTGTATTTTTGCTGTGTTTCATCATCTCCAAAACTTTTCCATACTTTTTCCGCAGAAATTTCCCAAAGATAGAGGACACCGCTTTCCTGAATTTGAGCGAAAAGTGTAGTTGTAAAAAGGAAGTAGGCGAAAGGAATTATCAGGATTTGTTTCATGTTTATTTTGTGATCACAGTGACTCGGAGGTCTTTTTTGTGGCTTTGTACTTTTCAGCAATTCTTAACTTAATCTATCCCGTTGCTCAATTAGACAAAATAAGAGGACCTTGCAGCTGTTTTTTGCCGTCCTTCCATTCTCCAATATATTTCTCTCCACTCGGATAAGTGTACAGTCCTTTTCCATGAGGTTTGCCATCTTTCCATTGTCCTACAAAAGTGTCTCCATCGGAAAAAAAATAGATGCCTTGTCCGTGTTTTATCCCACCTTCCCATTTACCTTCATACTTGTCTCCATTCAGAAAAAAATATGTGCCTTGTCCTTGTTGTTTACCTTTTTGCCATTTTCCTTCATAGCGGTCTTTATTCGGAAAAAAGTATGTGCCTTGTCCGTGTTTTTCGCCTCTTTTCCAATTACCTTCATAACGCGCTGAGAGCTGCTCTAGGCTACTCTGATTCAGCAGTTGCCAAATAGTTATCGCAAAAATTATGCTGGTGGGCATTCCTGGAATCAGCATCGAAAGTTGATTTACGGAACTTCTGGGCCCGCTGTAATGAGTGTATGTCCCTTGTCCATGGGGCTTGCCTTTTTTAATTTCACCAACATACTTTCCTTCCGTATCATCATCACCTTCTTGGTGCCAGCCCCATGTCCCATTTACTTCACGGAAAAAATAGGTGCCAGTTTCAGCAGTGTTGGTTGTTGCGGTACAGGAAATAAAGTTAAGACAAAAACATGAAATTAGCAGAACAGCTAAAATATTTTTCATCTATCCTTCAACTTCAAAAATAAAATTATCCGTACCTGTTTCAGGCAGGATCTCTCCTGATTGTCCTGAAAGAGAAGCGGCACAAAGCTGGAGGGGCTTGAAACTGCGTGGTCTATGACTCATGGCTTGCTAATTGTTGGTTTTGGGGAATTAAAGATATAACATCAATCAGTATGTTTTACAAGAATCTTGAGCTCCGGAAAATTGACTTTGGATCAGCAGTCGAATAAAATGGTGCGGTGGGCTTTGCGAGAAATTGTCATTCTGGACTTTCTCCGGAAGACTGGTTGAGCAGTGTACCCCGGATTCCCACTTAGACGGGAATGATAAACAAATTAGAGTCCGTTTAAATTTATCACTGAAAATATTATGACTAATTCCAATCCTCCAGCATTGCCGCTTAAATCGGATGGATCAATCAGCAAAATTTGGTTTGCGGATGATTCGCAGGGTATTGAACTGCCGTTCTTTGACACAAAGGTTCAGGCGGGTTTTCCCTCTCCCGCGGAAGATCATCTGGAGCAAAGGCTGGACTTGAACACGTTGGTGATTGATAATCCAAATGCTACTTTTTTTGTGCGTGTGGCCGGCGAGTCGATGAGGGATGTCGGTATCACGGACGGCGACATCCTTGTTGTGGATCGCAGCATTGAGAACTGGGAAAACCGCGTTGTGGTGGCAGTGATTGATTCCGAATTTACGATTAAACGTTTTACCACAGATCACGAAACGGTGCTGCTGAAAGCAGAAAATCCGGATTATCCGTCAATTAAAATTACAGCTGAAATGGATTTCTCCGTCTGGGGAGTTGTCAGCTGGACCTTAAAAAAACTATGATTGCGCTGATTGACTGTAACAATTTTTTTGCCTCATGTGAACAGGTTTTTCAACCGCAGCTCGCGGGAAAACCGCTGGTCGTGCTTTCCAACAATGACGGTAATGTTATTGCCCGCTCCAGTGAAGCGAAGAAGTTAGGTATCGGAATGGGCGTTTTAACGGGCAGTGTCCGTGGATTTGTCCGGAGCCACGAACTGCAGATACGTTCATCGAACTACGCCCTTTACGGCGATATGAGCAGTCGGATAATGGACATACTGGAAGAGCTTTTACCAAGGATTGAACGATACAGTATCGACGAAGCTTTTGCGGATGTTTACGGTTTGTCACGCGAACGGCTGGTGGAACTCTTCCGTGTTGTACGGCATAGAGTACAGCGTCACACAGGAATTCAGGTTTCGATAGGAGTCGCGCGCACGAAAACCCTGGCCAAAGCCGCAAACCGGTTGGCAAAAGATCATCCGGAACTGGCCGGAGTTTGTGTTGGTATGGAGACTGAAAGTTTCGGTAAAACATTGGAACAAATGGAGACCAGAGATGTCTGGGGCATCGGCGGAAAGATTAGCAAAAAATTAAGCGGATTCGGTATCGACAACGCAAAGCAGTTACGGGATGCGGATCCTGTCTGGATTAAACAACAATTTTCTGTGACGCTGATGCGTACAGTCCTGGAATTGCGTGGTGAAAGTTGCCTGAAACTGGAGGAACCTGAAGAATCGAGAAAGTCACTCATGTGCGGTCGTTCATTCGGCAAGCCGCTGAAGGAGTTGGAGGATATACGACCTGCATTGACGCATTTTGTGCAAAATGCCGTGAGCCGGCTCTGGAAATACAAACAGGCGACTTCAGCCATTACCGTCTATCTCTCAACAAACCGTTTTCGCAAAAACATCATGCAGCGCAGTGTGTCCGCATCTGTCGAGCTGGAAGTAACCAACAATCTGATTCAGCTCAATGCCTCAGCTCAGCGCGCGCTGGGGCAGATTTTTAAGTCCGGATTTGAATACCACAAAGTCGGAATACTTTTACATGATTTTATTTCAGTAAAAAATATTCCGGCCACGCTTTTTGAAACGGAATCGAGCATTCAGGCATCGCAGGAACTGATGGGGGCCGTGAAAAAAATAAATCAGAAATTCGGACGCTACACCGTTGCTTCCGCCTCTGTTTCCGGAAGTTCGGATTGGAGGGCGCGCAGCAAATTCCGGAGCGCCGCCTTTACAACCTGCTGGAATGAGTTGCCGCTCGTGCAGGCTTGAAAGATCAATGCTGAATTTTAAGCACAGAAAACGTGGTAGTTTTAGTTGCAGGAAATTGATATGCTGAAAACGTACAGCCTCGGGAATAGCCCTTGCCGGCCCCACCACATTTTGCACTCGTAGCTCAGCTGGATAGAGTGACGGATTCCGATTCCGTAGGCCGCAGGTTCGACTCCTGCCGGGTGCACCATAATATCAGGGGCTTATAGAAATAATTGCATTTATTATCTAATCCAACACCACGACAAATTGGTAATTGGGGGGTTGTCTTACTGTGAAGAATTAAAGGGGGGGTTACTCACAGGTGATGATGTGACATACCTTGCGATTAGAGTTCCTCTAACTTAATTAACTAACAAGGATGATATTCAGTAAGATTCAGTTCGCATAAAGGCTAGATATTTCAGAGGCAGTTAATGCTCTGTTGTAGATTCTTAATTCATCTATTGCTCCCGTGAAATAAGTGTTGCCGTTTCTGTTTCTTCCTATTCTGAAACTGTTGAAATCAGCCGTACCTCCTGGTTCACTGACAGGAGTTTCATTATCAATATAAGCTATGGAATTAGTACCATCGTAAGTGAAGGCGATGAATGTCCAAACATCTAATTGTGCTGTGCTCAAAACGATGTTGCCTCCGCTTGATTTTCTGATATGAAAATTGCCGTTATTAAGATCAATCTGAAAGCCATTGCCTGAGTCATTGTAGCTTGAAAACATAGCTTCATAAGTTCCCGAACTGGCGGGCTTGGCCCAGAGTGAAATAGTGTAATTGTCAAAATTTGGGATATTTGTCTCATATTCCAGATAATCTCCAATACCATTAAAAGAATAGGCACTATTGCTGGAGTTATCCTTGCCTGTAGTTAAGTTTGTTTCATCAAAAACTGCCAGATTTCTTCCGTTGCTAGTTAAATCGTTAGCATTTCCATTGAATGGATAGTATGCAACCAATGAGTTATCAATTGTTGTGAACGCAGTCGAGGAGTCAGTATCGGACGACCAATCACCGGGATATTCTGCTGTTGAAGATTCTTCCTTATGGAGGCTTTCCCATGACACTGATGAATTGTCCGCTGCCCACAGGGCATGCTTTGATTCCCCCGAACCCTGGCAGGTATGCGTTTCGCCGGTCGTCACAAAAGAAGAAGAAATCAAATCATTGAGATAGTCTCTCCCAACATCAGTTGTACCTTTCACTTCCATACAGCTTTCCTTGTAAGTCACTTCGCTGGCACTGCTAGGATAAGTTTTATTGCCAATACTGGTTGTAAGTCCTGTAACATTATCCCCTACTGACACATTATCGTATCCGATAACCATTGAGGCGATTTCACTGCTGCATGCGGTATCGGAATAATAAACAGCTTTGGTGGCAAAAGTTGTGCTGGAAGTAATCACTTCCTGGATAATGACTGACTGAGTCCCTGTTGGCCCTCTGCCGGATATGTAAGTGCTGTTGCTTGCGCATCCGGTGCTGTTGTCAACTCCTGTTTCCCCCGTAAGTGCGAGAATGAGGAAATAATCATAAATACCTGAAAGAGTACCGTTGTTGATATAGAAATTTCCAGAAGGTGTAGCACTGCAGCTGCTAACCGCTGTGCAACTGGTGGTAGTGCTCTGGTTAATCTCTACCGTAACGTACGTCGCATTTGCTGACCAATTTCCTGCAGCATCGCTTTTTTGCCGCGCCGTAATCGTGTAGCTCCCTTCACTCGTCAGCGTTACTGCGGCGGAATAAGCATTCCATATGCTCCCCCCATCGAGCGAATACTCGATCGTCGCTCCGCTCTCACCACTCACTGTGAAGGTCTGTGACGTCGTGAATGTTCCTGAGCTGACCCCGCTGATTAACGGTGCCGCAGGAGCCGCCTCACTCCCCCCATCATTGCCATCGTCACTACCAGTATCCGAATCCACTCCATCATTATCATCTCCATCAGTATCCGCATCCGCTTCATCATCATATGTATCCTCTCCATCATTATCTGTATCTGGGTTTGTGCCGCCACCGTCGCCGGTACCTGTAGACTGCAAGCTGATACCTAAACTGAGATTATTTGTCTGTTCGTCGATTGAAAAAGGTTGTGATTCTCCGTAGTAGCCAACAGTAAGAGTTCCTGAGAACAACTCGTACATGCTGTATTTCTCCTTAAAGAGAAAGGCGAAGATTTTCATCTGTGTATTGAGGGGAATTTCCAGGCTAACTTTCTTGTCTGCCGCATTCATCAATTCTTGTGCAAAGCTGCTGTAAAAATTCTTGTAGCTGCTTGTCAGGTATTCCCAGGAAGGCAGGGCGAGGATAAGGTGGGTATTATACTGGC
>ENA-UZWS01000235-UZWS01000235.1-metagenome-genome-assembly--contig:-Day-3-25m-contig-235_pt1 | contig 9844 bp, 7 predicted proteins | sample MGYA00260343_ERZ794903 | MGnify/ENA metagenome assembly ERZ794903
TTGATTGGAAATATGTTGATGCCGGGACAGGAAATGTTTCAGTATTTGCCACACTCTTCACTTAAATATCCAAATCAGGAATTACTAAAACGGATGATGCTTGAGATCGGCTTCCAGCAAGCTGAAATTCATGATTTCATTTTTGGAGCTTCCACTGTTCATGTTGCATACAAACCTGTTATTAATTGAGCTAACCTGAAACAGTGAAATCCAAAATATACCAAACACTTGAAGAAGCTAGATGTGCGTTATTAAAAAAACTCAATAAGTGGACTGCATCAACTGAGAAATCAGTCCCTGGCAATTCTGATATTGTGCGGTTGGAAGTAGCGGTGGAGAATGCTCACCCGCTGGAATGGCTAACACTGCAGGATTGTTCACGTAAAATTTTTTGGGGAAATCGCAGTCAAAAAGAACAGTTTGCTGGAATTGGTGTAGCACTTGAGGTTAAAGACGGCAAAAATGGTTACGAAAAAACATTACTGACTGTGAGTAATTATCTGCAGAATTCACCGAAAGCTGTCCGTTTTTTTGGCGGAATGCGTTTTGACTCAAAGGCGACAAAATCAACAGAATGGCAGGATTGGGGGACAGCACATTTTACTTTGCCGATGGTCGAATTAAGCGTTGTTGATGAAAAAGCGATGCTGGCCTGTCATATCTATTACGGAGAAGATATTCACGAGAAACTGCAGATTTTGCAAAAAATGCTAGAGTCCGTTCGTGTGGAAGAAATTTCGATTCCGGATAGTCCTTTGATCCGACTGGAACGTCATGACCTGCCTGAATATCGTCAATGGTGCCGACTGGTTGAACAAGGTCTTGAAAATATTTCTTCAAGAAAATTAGACAAAGTTGTACTTGCACGTGCTGCTGTTTTCAGTTTGGCTCGAGACTATGATCCGACTGAACTCCTGCATCAACTGAGACGTCAAGCGCCACAAGCTTTTCATTTTTGCTTTCAACTTACTCCGCACCAAGCATTTTTGGGGATCACACCAGAGTTACTTTACAGACGATCAGGAAGTAAAATTGAAAGTGAAGCCATTGCCAGTACACGTCCCCGCGGTCAAACTCTGGAAGAAGATGAAAGATTGGCTGCAGAGCTTCGTGAAAGTGAAAAAGAGCAGCGAGAACATTTGATGGTTCTGGAACGTATGGAAAGTTTACTACAGCAGTTTTGCCGGAAAACTGAACGCTTAAGTTATTTGGAACGTCTCCCGCTGAGGCATGTTCAACACCTGCAAAGCAAGGTGCAGGGGGTCTTACGTGAGGAGATCAATGATTCAGATCTGCTACCTGCTTTTCACCCGACCCCTGCTGTTTCCGGAGTACCTGATACAGAGGCACGAGCACTGATCCGAAAACTGGAACCATTTGACCGTGGATGGTATGCAGGACCTGTTGGCTGGATCAGCAGCAGTCAGGCTGAATTTGCTGTGGGAATTAGATCCGGTTTATTATGCGGGCGCACATTGAGAATTTTTACCGGAGCAGGAATTGTTAAAGGCTCGGTTCCGGAAGAAGAGTGGAGGGAGATTGAGGACAAACTCCAAAGTTGGCAACATTTACTAGGACGATCGTGAACTGGAATGAACATTGGGGTGAACTGATTATTGAAGAATTGGTACGGCACGATACGGAATGTTTTTGTATTTCCCCGGGATCGCGCTCCGCGCCTTTAACAGTCGCTGTCGCAAAAAATCCGCGTGCAAAATCTGTGATTTTCTATGATGAGCGTGCCGCCGCTTATTATGCCCTCGGTCATGCCCGTGCGAGTGGGCGTCCTGCAGTGCTGATTTGCACATCCGGAACTGCTGCAGCAAATTACTTACCGGCGGTTATCGAAGCAGCTGTTGACCAAATACCACTGCTCGTGTTGACGTCTGACCGTCCCCCTGAACTCCGTGAAACCGGAGCCAATCAAGCCATTAACCAAACTTTTCTTTTTGGAACACACGTCCGCTGGTTTTTTGACCCTGGTTGCCCTTGTTCGGAATTCACGACTGAAGCATTACTTTCCACAATTGACCATGCAGTTTCCAAAACACTGCAACCATTGCCCGGTCCGGTACACTTGAATTTCCCATTCCGTGAACCTTTTTTCGAAAATGCTGAAAAGCAAACAAACAGCAAAGTTGAGACGATTACGGCACAAAAAGTATATGTCCGGAATACCGCTTTCAGCAAAGTTCTACCAAATTCAGAAATAAAAGAATTGTTAAAAAACCGTCCTGAGTCCGGAATTCTCAGCATAGGACGAGTACCTGCTGACTCCCTCGATTCTCTCAAAAATCTTGCGGAAGAGTTAGCCTGGCCGGTATTTGCGGATGTCACTTCAGGTCTACGATTGGGTGAGAATTGTCCGAACAGGATTACGTATTATGATCAATTGTTAATCGAGGATATGGATTCAGCAAACTGGGAAATTGAAGCAGTTTGGCACATTGGTTTTCCTCCCACATCGAAACGCTGGCTCACGCATTGGGGGAAAAATCCGGCAACACAAATGGTCTGGATCGCGGATCATGCTGAACGCCACGATCAATCTCATAATTTCCGCTGGAAAATTGAATGCGGAATCGCAGAATTTTGTGAGCAGCTTGTAGCTGAATTAAAACTTGCAGAGAGAGCAGATGTCATTCCCCTAAAAACACAACAGTGGCTGCAGGCTTCTGCAAAAGTTGAAGCTGTAATGGAGCAGCATTTTCCTTTATATTCTGAAAAAAAGGAGATTGATGATTTTGCATTATCACGCAGGCTGACTGAAATAATTCCTGAAACTCATGGTTTTTTCATCGGCAACAGCATTCCTGTCCGGGCAATTGATATGCTTGGATCCGGAAAAGGAGCAGAAATTCCAGCGGCCCTCAACCGTAGTGCAAGTGGAATTGACGGACTCATTGCTTCCGCCTGCGGTTACTCCTCAGGACTTCAACGCCCGGTAAGCCTGTTGATAGGGGATTTATCCGCTATACATGATTTAAATTCTTTCAAACTGCTTGCGGATTCTTCAGAGCCGGTTTTTGTGGTTTTACTCAATAACCACGGTGGAGGTATTTTTTCATTCCTGCCTGTAGCAAAGCAAACAGACATTTTCGAAACTTTTTTCGGCACACCCCACTCCAATGACTTCCTGTCAGTTGCTGAAATGTTTGGTTTGAATTATTTTCGACCTGATTCGATCAGCGCTTTTGTTAAAGATTATCGACAAGCTGTTATTGAAAACAAATCCGCAGTTATCGAAATATTTACGGAACGTGATAAAAATTCGCAGCAACTTGAGGCTTTAGCTCAAAAACTCATGAAATGTGCATTTGAATCTTCTTAAGATCAACGATATACTTTATTGTTTGTAAATTAATCGTTCTGGTCAGTCTTTCAACTAATTTTCACTGTATAAATTATTACTTTGCTCTGTACAGAACACACACTCGTTTCCCTGCTAAAATATGCATACCCGCTATGACTTACCGCTGATAGGAGCAACCTTGTTTTTGCTGTCCTGGGGTACAGTAATGATTTATAGCACAGGTGGAGTTTATGCTGATCTTCAATACAATGATGGTCAATACTTTTTGTATAGACACCTGATTCACATGCTCGTTGGACTTGCCGTGATGGGAGTCGCGCTGATCGTTAACTATCACAAATGGCAGCAGTATTCTATCTGGTTTATGCTGGCCATGCTGGTATTGCTGATCCTTGTTTTGATACCTGAAATAGGACACGAGGTTAAAGGTGGACGACGCTGGTTGCGCATAGGCTCATTCAGCCTACAGCCCGCTGAATTGCTGAAAGTGGTGTTGATTATTTACGTAGCTTCTTATCTGGAACGCAAACAGGAAGTACTGGCTTCATTCTTCCGCGGTCTAACACCAAACTTCATTGTCACTGGAATTTATCTTTTCCTGGTCCTGTTGCAACCGGACTTTGGCACAGTGGTATTGATCGCAACTACTATTTTGCTGATGCTCTACGTCGGCGGAGGTCGCCCTATTCATATTGCCACTAGCCTCATAGGTGTAGGAATTATCGGCGGGCTCCTGATTGCTTCACACACATATCGGGTAAGGCGGATGCTGGCTTTTTTGAATCCCTGGGATGATCCACAAAATTCCGGATTCCAAATTATTCAATCCTTCATTGCACTTGGAACAGGAGGCTGGCTTGGAAGAGGACTTGGTGAGAGCCTGCAGAAACGACTTTTTCTTCCGGATGCTCACACCGATTTTATTTTTGCCATCATTGGAGAAGAATTAGGATTTTTATGGATTTGTGTCCTGATAATTCTGTTTGTTGTTTTTATTTGGCGTGGTTACTGGATTGCGTGGAATGCGCAGGATGCATTTGGAAAACACCTGGCTTTTGGAGCAACTACAATTCTCAGCCTGCAAATAATCCTTAACCTCTTTGTTGTAGTAGGCCTGCTTCCGACTAAGGGTTTGCCGCTTCCTTTCATTAGTTACGGTGGTACTTCTCTAGTGGTTGCCATGTTTTTAACAGGTCTTTTACTCAACATCAGCGGTAGCCTGCATTCAACAGAAGCTAAACTTGAAAATGGTTTGTCCTCTCCTGCCACAACACCAAACAATGAGTAAAATTTCCTCATTCAGGATGTTCCGGAAGTCACAAACTTTTTGCCTCCGTGCCTCCTCATTGGTATCTTCAGTTCGGAAGTTGATGCTTTTTTCTCTTGCAGCCTCAGCTTTACTGCAAACTCCCTCTGCAAATTATTTTTCATCTCAGGCTTTTGCGCAAAGCTCTGCAGATCAAATTACGCGTCAGGAAAGTCACCGCCTGGAAAATTTTTTAATCAGTATAAAAGGACGTGATGACTGGACCCGCCTGATGTTGGCCATACTTAACAGCGTGTCTGCAGTAGAAAGTGTTTTGTCCAATGGTGTCAGCGTAAACATTCGCGGAACTGAGGAATTTCACGGGGTAACTCCTCTTATGTTTGCATCCGGAATTGGAGCGCAGGTAATTGTAAAACTTCTTGTCGAAAAAGGAGCTCGCCTGAATGATACTGATACCCTCGGTAAAACAGCCTTAATTCAGGCTGCATATAAAGGACATCCTGATACCGTCAGCTTCTTACTCCAGCAAGGTGCAAATCCAAATGCAGAAACGAATCAGCAGTGGACTGCTTTAATGTTTGCCGCAGAACGAGGTGAACTTGAAATTCTCAAAACATTGTTGAGACACGGTGCCAGAGCTGACTTTCAGAATAAATTGGCTATGTCATCCGCGATGTATGCAGCACAAAACGGTCATTTTGAGATTGTGCAGTACTTACTTAAACGTGGAATTAAAGTAGATTTAACTTCGCTCAATGGATCAACTGCTTTAATCTGGGCAATTAGATCAGGACATGAAAAAATTGCGGAATTACTGCTGAATGCTGGAGCAAAAACAGATACTCTTGAAGACGAATTCCAAAGAACCCCGCTGCTTCTCGCAGCAATGTACGGTCTGGATTCAACAGTGAAAAAATTGTTGTCTTCCGGAGCCGATTTGGTGGCAGTTGACAAACAAGGAAAAAATGCTCTGTTACTGGCCTTAAGCAACAAACATTTGAAAACAGCGAGCTTGTTGATTAAATCCGGAATTCCAGTCAATACGCCTGACCTTAAAAAAAACACACCGCTGATGTCAGCAACTGCTCAGGGAGATTTGGAATTGACCAGTTTTCTGCTCAAAAAAGGTGCTGAAGTAAATGCCAAAAATTCCTTTGAAAAAACAGCTTTGATGGTCGCAGCCAGTGAAGGCCATATTAAAATTGCCAAACTGCTACTTCGAGAGCAAAGTAGACTGGATTTTCGTGACCGCTATGGTTGGACCGCCTGGATTTATGCAGCAGAAAAGAAGCAGTTATCCATGGTTAAATTTCTCAGTAAAAAAGAATTTGATAACGAGAGAAACCTTTTTTATGCAGTCTCACACGGGCATCTTGAAGTAGTAAATATATTGCTTGATTTACGCGTAAATGCAGAAATTCGTGATTTTCAGGGATGGACTCCTTTGATGTGGGCAGCAAATAACGGTCATTCGGAAATTGTGGAACTGCTGCTAAAAGGTGGAGCAAACATAAACGGCAGTCCTGAGAAAAATCCTGATGATTCCGGTTGGACCCCGCTTATGCTGGCAGCAGGAGGCAGACATATTGACACCGTAAAAACTCTCATCAACAAAGGTGCCGATCTCGGAGCTCAGGATAAGGACAAATGGACGGCACTGACCTGGGCTGCTCTCAAGGGTCATCCTGATATTGTAAGCCTGTTAGCAGATAATGGAGCCCGTATTGACGTACGCGGATCTGATGGGGGAACACCACTTATTTGGGCAGCCTCTCAAGGACACGAAAATGTTGTACAAGCCCTGTTAATAAAAGGCTCAAATGTGAAATTAAAAGATCTACACGGGAAAACTGCTTTGGCACATGCAATACTGCAGGGTCATTTTTCTACTGCAAAGACATTGATCAAACACGGTGCTGATCTAAATCAGAATTTACTCTACGCATCCCAGCGTGGTTACAGCGAAATGGTTGTCTTTCTACTTGAAGAAAATGCGGAAATTGATCAGTTCACTGCACAGAATGAAACACCATTAGCCCTTGCTTCACAAGGAAAACATTGGGAAACCGCCAGGATTTTGCTGGAACATGGGGCTGACCCAGCCTTAAAGAATTCACAGGGACAGACCCCGCTGATGTTAGCGGTTATGACCGGAGAAGTAAACTTAGTAAATATAATGCTGCGTCACCCGACATATGGAGGTCAGGCTTCTGAACTGAATACTACTGATTTTATAGGGAATACACCTTTAATGATCTCCGCAGTTCACGGTTATCTTGAGCTAGTTAAACTGCTGCTAGAGCTTGGAGCAAAAGTTGAAAATAGAAATCGCTGGAAAGAATCCGCATTGATACTTGCCGCTTCTAAAGGCTTTCGTGAAATTGCGGAACTGCTGATACAATACGGAGCAGATATACGCGCAGAAGATGTTAATAAAAAAACGCCTCTGCTGAGAGCAGCTCAAAATGGACATCTATTTGTGGTTGAAATGCTACTTTCACAAGGTGCAAATCTTCATGCCAATGCATTTGACATGAGTGGAGAAGGCGGGACTTCCTTGATTCAGGCAGCCAGAAATGGACATGCTGAGGTTTTGCTGGGATTGTTGAGAGCAGGCGCTGTAATTAACGATTTAGATTTGATGTTTCATCATTCAGCTCTGATGGTTGCAGCTTTGAATGGTCATGGAAAAAGTGCAGGTCTTTTGTTGGACGCTGGTGCTGACCCAATGTTAAAAGACTCCTCCGGAAGATCGGCTTTATTGCTTGCTGCAACCAACAATCATCTGTCGGTTGTAATTCAGCTTTTGGACGCTGGACAAAAAGGGGATCAAAAAGATTCCAACGGTAACGGCATCTGGCATTTGATGGCGATGAGTGATGTAGAAAATGAAGACAACGATTCCAGTTACGGTTCCGGACAAAAAGAAGAAAGTGCTTCAAGGATAATGCATGAACTAATCTCTCGGGGAGTTCTGTTGGATACATTTAACAGCGCTGGGGAAACAGCACTGATGATTGCAGTAAAACGTGGAAAAGTGAAAATCATTAAAAATCTGCTGGAACTTGGAGCCTCACCCGACGTCCAGACACCTGACGGTGAGAGTGCTTTAACGCTGGCGGAAGCAAGTGGTAACGATGAACTGCTTAAACTACTGCGGTGATCAAATCCCGCTTTTAAGACTATAACTGAGAAAGACTCTTTGTTGTCAACTTCCTCTGTTCCAGTAACCGACAACCATCTTTTCTTCCCGTTCATGGAAATCACCATCAGTAATTTTTCCCTGAGCAAATCCTTCACGGAGATAATGCAGTTTTGCTAGACACTCTTCTTTTGAATCGCAATGGCTCCAGCCTTTTTCATTCATATGAACCAGCTTTTCATACTCTTCCTGGGATATTTTTACAGGATTTTCACGAGAATATGGTGTTAAACTAATCATCAGCTATCCTATATTTACCACAAATGTGCGGAATGTTCCTGTCAATGTAAATCAGTGATAACCATTTTAAGCACTAACGTCAAAAGCTTGCAAGTCGGTCACTACAAATCATGAACAAAACCGCCAAAAACAAAAACGTCCTGCCAAATTTACAAAAACTCATTTGGACGGGAAGTTTAATTTCAGGTGTGATGGTTGGCCTGAATGCACCGGGATTTGGCACACACTGGCTGGGAATAATTTCCTTGTTTCCTTTGATCTTCACTTTGGAGAAACTCCATGCGGAAGATGATCTATCTTTCCGGAAACGGGCCTTGCTTTTTTTTGGGATTTGTTGGCTCTCCGGAGGAATTGCCGCATCAATTGGAGGCTATTGGATAACCAACAGCACCCACGTTTTTGGGCACCTCCCCTGGCCGGTGGCTTTAATTATAACAGCAGTCGGTTACGGACTTGAAGTAGGTTTTCAGCTTTTTGTCTATTTCGGAATTCCGCTGCTTTTAATCCCTAAACTCAATAACTGGGACTTACCGCTTCGACTCGCATTTGTACTCGCACTAGATCCCTGGTATCCTCGCTTAATTCATTGGAATTACGGAGCATTAACCTTCTCCGAATTTCCATGGATTGAACAACTTGCGGATATAATCGGATCTTCCGGACTCCTTCTTTACAGCGCTGGTTTGACTTTCCTGCTGATCGGCTGGCTGCGTTGGAAATCCGGAAAACTAAGTCACAAAAAAGTTCTGCAGGCCTCATTTCTATATTTGCTTTTATGGATTCTCGGTTTAAGTTACGGTGCGTGGCGAACTAACAACCTCGAAACAAAAATTACGGAACCCAACGGAAAAAGCTCAAACTTGACCGTAATCGTAATTCAGCCTAATTTTTCACTTCAGGATCTAGCTTCTAATCCGGAACTTGCTCATTCAAAACGGCAGCAGAATTTGGAAAGCCTCCTTACTGATTCGAGGAAAGCGCTCGCAGAACTTCCTCAAAACACAGGCACAGAACAATTGCTGGTCTGGCCGGAATCCGTCTTTCCGGATGCTTTTTTCAAGTCTAACAACTCTCGTCTTAAAGTTTCAGCTTTCGCACAGGAACATCAAACCAATATCTTATTTACGACTGTGGACTGGGAACAGACTCAAACCGGTAATAAATTTTATGGAGTCTCAGTGCTGGTCGGCAAAAAAGGTAAAGTTCTGGGACGCTACAACAAAATTTTCCGGATACCGTTTGGAGAGATGATTCCTTTTTCAGACTGGTTTCCGGGTATCGCCACATGGCTCCGGAAGAACATTGCCAATATGTCTGAGTTTGATCGAGGAACGGAATACACNNGCACCTATTTGTTTCGATATTTTTAATCCTGCAGTCATGCGAGGTATGGTGCTTAATGGCTCAAACCTGGTGCTGAACCTCAGTAATTTAGCCTGGTTTGGACGCACAGCCGCATCTGACAACATGGTCGCGATTTTGCGTTGGCGGGCTATCGAAAATCGGGTGCCGGTTGTCTTTGCTTCCAATAATGGAGAAAGCCTCTTCATTGCTGCAAACGGTAAAAACATGAGCCAACAGCTTGGACTTTTTGAAGAAGGCACACTAAACTCTACAGTAAAGCTTCAATCCCAGTTTTCGTTTTACCGTGAATATGCAGAATGGGTTTGGGCAGGATTTATCTTTTTATTTTTGCTGTTGTTGCTTCCGGCACTCCGTCGAGGTAAAACATTTCAATAAGTATTTACACTCATTATTTTTATTCACCTTAAAAGGAGAAAAAATGGATTTAAAACTCAAAGGGAAAGTCGCCATGGTGGCG
>ENA-UZWS01003239-UZWS01003239.1-metagenome-genome-assembly--contig:-Day-3-25m-contig-3239_pt1 | contig 9837 bp, 5 predicted proteins | sample MGYA00260343_ERZ794903 | MGnify/ENA metagenome assembly ERZ794903
GCGCTGCTCTTGGGTGACTCAATTGCGGAAGGGGAACGGATGCACATCGCAGAAAGCCTCGGTGGCCATCCGTTAGCGATTCTTCTCCATGAGGAAGGTTCGCCCTTGCCAGAGGCAGGTGCTGATGTCCAATCTTATGTCGAGAATGTTGTTCTGTCGACCCTCGACCATTCGACTCGAAGCGGACTTGACCACATTGTGATGGTTCCAATGCCCATCGAAGCAAGCAAAGCGTTCGACAGCGAAGTCGTCGGCACATTGGACGATTATGCGTTCTTGCGCTGGACCTCGAACCTTGAGAAAATGGAAATTCAACACTTGGTTCGCAACGTCCGCAGGTCTGCTCTTGATGACGACACAAAACGCAGGTTGCACAAGGCGGCTGTCAAACACTGGGAAGGTTTGGCAGAAACGGCAGATGATCAGATTATTCTTCTCTATCACCGAATTGCCAGCCTCGAAGAAGGCATGGATACGCAACTTGATGCAGAAATGGAGCGGCTGTTGGAAACTCATTCTGGCGCCTTTTCGGTGTTGCTTGAGCAAGCGATTAAGGTTTCAACAATGCCCTCACATTTGCATTATTTGGCAGGGAAAGTGGCCATCGAGCGATGCGAGCCAGAACACGTCCGCCGCCACCTCGAAGGTTTGGAAGATTCCGCAGAATCACGCCACTTAGCGCTTGGATTGGCCATGCTCGAGGGGCGCATCCAAGATGCGGATGAAATCATCGAAGAAGGTCTGGATTCGGCCGATCAGGCCGACATCAATCGAATGGCGCTCGCTGCTGCCTCAAGGCGACTGGATGACCGAGTCTTCGACCAACAAGACCCCTCACTCTCCAACGATGTGAAACTGTACCTTGCGAAGGTGAAAATTCCAGAAGGCCACCCAGAACAGCGTTCTGTCACGCTTGTGGCTCTCTCTATGATTCAGCATGCCCTTGCTCTCTGTGAGAATGACTTCGAACGAGCCGAACGGCTTCGTACCTCGCTCGCAGGGATTGCAGGGTTTGCACAACCTCTTTTGTTGGGCATGGAGGCAAAAGCGGCTCTCTTTGCAACCAAACCAAGCGATGCCGCCTCCCTCGATACCGAACGCATGCAGGAGGCCATCGAAGCCCAAACCAACAGCATTCGAGCCGATGCATTGCGCCTTTCGTTGGTCGAGCAATTGATTGACTTAGACGACATCAAAGCCAAACAGATGTTCAACCTGATCAAGGAGCCGGCACAAACTGCAACCAGTGCAACCCTTCACCGATTGCACGCTCGCTGGTGGACATGCAAAGCGAAACTGCAACCCAACATGCGAAGGATTGCGCTCCGTGAAGCCATCACACGGCATCGAGCAGCAGGGTGTCCCCGAGCGGCAAAAGCACTCGAAGCGCAACTTCATTCACTGTTGTGATCAGAGTTCAGCACCGATCAACGTCTTGGTGTCTGCGATGCCGTCGATGACTCGAATTTCTTCGACAATGCAGCGGGTGAGGGTGTATTCATCATCGGCTTGAACTCGAGCAATCAAGTCGTATTCGCCGAACAGCATCCATCGGTCAGTGACAAATTCGATGCCATCAAGTGTTGCACGAACATCATGTTCTCGTCCTGGTTGCGTGGTAATTAATACAAATCCAATCGCCATTTTTCTCACCTTAATATTCGACAGCAATCAGCGTCTGTGTTTCTTTTACGCCAGCAATTTGACGGAATTCTCTCATGAGCATCGAGGTGAGTTCGCCAGGATCTTCTGAACTGACGCGGACCAAAAGGTCGAATTCACCGTAAAGGGCATGGACCTCGGCAATCGCTTTGTGTTCTGAAAGGGCAAGGTAGACCTCACGCTCGTGGGATGGAAGGGTTTTGAACAACACAAAAGCCTCAGGCATGATTTGGCCAATCGCCGACTGGTCTTATTGGTTGCGAAGTAATGACATGAGGCCCGAATACGGTCAGGGCATGCACAAAACCGAACCATTGAAGTGCATTTGCAACGGCCAAAGGACATGGACACCAAGGCGCATCGACATTGGTTGGCTCTTGTCTTGGTTGGATTGTTGGTGAGCATGCCATATGGCGGCGTTCTCTCTCCTGCAAGCGATCTGGGTGAATCTGCACCAGTCGAAGCAGAGCATGCCTCGCCAAAAGCGCAGACCACATGGTCGGGAACAGTGACCGTCACGACGAGTTATACGATTGCCGTGTTCGACGAACTCATCGTGAGTGCGTGCACCCAGATCGAACTTGGCGCTGGTGCACGAATCTACATTGAAGGTCGGTTGACGGTTGAAGGCACATCAAGCTGCCCTGTTGTCATGTATTCATTTGCAAGTTCAGATCACGAAGGACTCCAATTCAACAGCAGTTCAAACGGCCGAGGGTCTGTGATTGATAACTTGACGATTGAAGATTCAATCTACGGCGTTACCATGTACGGAAGCAACCCGTTCTTCGCCAACCTCACCATCATCAATCCAGATCGAGTCGGCATGGATTTGTTCAGCAGTTCATCACCGACCATTCACGACCTGTACATCGATCAGGCAGGGCGTATGGTTCCGTTTCAAAACGATTGGCGCTACGGAATTGGACTCTCCATTGGTGCTGGTAGCACGCCCATTGTGGATGGAGCCTATTTCACCGATCACCTCACTCGAGCGATCAACATCTGGGGTGGCTCAGGTGGACTGGTTCGCAACGTCGTCATTGACAACATCAGCGGTTCTTCTTGGGCCATGGTTGCAGGCGTATGGGTCGAAGACAGTCAACCCCTCTTGACGAACATCACCATCGACAAATCGGACAACGGAATCGTTGTTCGACATGTGGACGACGGAGGGTACACTCGAGCGGTTGTCAAAGATGCCACGGTCACCAATTCCATGTACAGAGGCGTCTATGTTGACAAACTCAACCACACGAATTACACAAATTATGAAACAGCGGATTTCACCAATCTCACAGTTCGTGGCACAGGTGGGGCTGGGGCCACGACAGCCAACATCGGCTATGCTGCCATCGATGTCAATGCCACTGGGGCATGGTTTGAAAACACCCTTGTCGAGGACTCAACCACCGTTGGTGTGCGACTGTATTTCGTTGACAGTTCGACGACCTTCCGAAATTTAACGGTCCTCAATTCAGGAGACCCAGGGCAAGGCCCCCACGAATCGGGTGTCGCCGTTCGTTCCTCGTTCTTCGCGCCGCACTTCGACGGCCTCACTGTCTCAGGCTCGGTTGGCTCCGGCGTTTCATCCACTTCTGGCGGCGCCATGCAGGGGTCGGATTGGAACCTTCACAACAACACCAAGGATGGCTTGTTCATCGACAAAGCGACAGTGATTGTTGAGGGCCTCAATCTCTCCTCCAATGGGGAATCAGGGGCGCACGTTTACGACGCTCGATACGTTACATTCGAAAATCTGACCGCCAATGACAACGGTGGCGACCCCGCTTCGACCCCTCTCGGAGATCAGGCAGGTTTGTATTATGAAAAGTCCAACGACATTGAATCTTCTTCTGGTGATGTGACGTGCCGAAATTGCACGGTCACAGGTTCCTCGGGTTCGGGCCTTTATGCTCTCAACTCTGTTGACTTGTGGCTCTACGGGCTCACTCTTTCCGACAACAACCCCACTCGCTCACCTCTTGTTGTTGACAATCAAGGCTTGACGCTCGGCCAACAAGGTGGACGTGTCCAACTGCACGGCGTAACCATCGACATGGATTCACCCGGCATTCCAGCCATTTCTCTTAACTACGCCGCAGCCGACATGGACCTCATCACCATGACTGGCAATCACAGTGGCATCGATTGGAACGCAGACAACAATGGCAATTTCCCCTCAAGCCTAAGCAGAACACACCTCTCCGGTGACACAGCATGCCTTACGCTGGTGGACCACACAGATCTCTCCGGCTATGGGAACACCGTCACTGCCGATTGCACGGGGTCCATTGTTCTGCAAAACAGTCAGGTGAATTGGTCAGCCTTCACCGATGCAACGGGCGCACAAGCTCTGCAACTCGACAGCACTTCCTCACTGCATCTTCACCGGCCATCTGGCGTGGACTTGAGCCTTGCAACCATCGCTTCTGGCGCTCATGTTGACGTGGCTTGGGACATTACAGTGTGGGTCGTAAACACCGTCAACAATGGCATTCCAAACGCCAATGTCAATGCAAGTTTCACATCGTTTGAACCTTCACTTGAACAGACTACCAATGACTTAGGCTACGTCAGTCTACCAGACTTCATTGGTCAACGATGGACGAACACAGGCGCTTCGAGTCAAAACACCGTCGACATCTCTTGCGGATATGACAGCGTCTCCAACAGCACCAGCGCCACCCTCGATCAAGACCGATTCATCAACTGCGTATTGCCCCTGCAAAATCAACCACCGTTTGTGATGTGGGACACGCCTTTCGACAGCCAAGTCTTCCCCTCTCAGGCACCAATCTTCTTCAACGCTTCAGATTCATGGGACTTGGATAATGATCCATTGACGTTCACTTGGACGAGCACGTTGGACGGCGACATTGAGAATTCATGCACTGGATCATGGCAGGAACCAAACGGTCCATCTGGCGGTGTCCCGTTCACAGCCAATAGCAATGACATGTGGTCGTGCTCCCTTTCGGATGGCATCCACACACTTACGCTCGATGTCTGTGACGATGATTTCTGCACCTCCGAGCAGCGAACGATCGAACTCGTCAACCAACCCCCAACCATTGTGATTGATATCCAACCAGCCCTTTCCCCATGGGCCGAACTCATCATCCCTCGCACCCAAAGTGTTCGCATCGATATGTCCCAAACGTTTGACCCTGAAGGCGATTCGCTGATTTGTTGGATTGAGCGTTCGTATCAAAATGATGGCGTAGGCCAACAAAGCGGTTGTCCTACAGAGGTTTGGATAAACTTTTCAATGGCTGAAACAGTTCCTTCAACTTTTAACTTGGAAATCTACGCCTATGATGGTATTAACACCCCTCCATCTGAGTACATTATTCCAGTAGAATTGTACAATGAAGTTCCAGAACCTGAGTTCACATTAACTCGTCTTGGAAATGCCAGTGAGAATGAAGTTACGCTTGATGGAACCGCAACCGTTGACCCCGAAGGGGATACTTTGGAAATCGAATACTGGTCAAACCTTGACGGACAACTATCATGGAACAATACGGAGGCAGGTAAAGTGTGGACAGGTTTCCTTTCACGAGGCACCCACTCTATAGAAATGAGAGTTGTTGATGACCGACCTGAACATATTAATTCAACGAGAGTAACTACTATGCTTGTTGACGTTGAAAACTCACTTCCACGTTCAGTTATCAGTACGCCACTTGATTCATTAACATATGATTCATCAGAATTGATTTGGTTTTCTGCAAACGGTTCGGGTGATTTCGATGCATGGTGCGGGACCTTCCCTGATGGAGATTGGCACTGTGCTGAAAACCAGCCTGCAGCAGGTTCAGAATTCCTAGTAGTAACATGGGAAAGCGATATTGATGGAAGACTTACTCCTGAAGGTGAGGATTGGTTGATTTTTGATGGTCGATTAAGCGAAGGAATACACAATATCACCCTGAGCGTGGATGATGGAATAAACAACCCGCAACAGATGACAATAGTCGTTGAAGTAACACAATCAGCTCCAGTATTGGGTTTGGTTTCTCCGCTTGATGGAGATTTACTACAGTCATCACAAGGAATCAATTGGGATGCTACACAATCTGTTGATTTTGATGGTGATGATTTTGTAATGACCATCCGTAGCAATTTGCTAAATGAACCAATCTTAGAAGATGTGGATCCTTTGGTAAATCATATGACTATGCTATCCGCTGGAGTTCATACAATAGAGATTACATTAACCGATTCTACAGATAGAACGAGAACAGAATATATTACGTTAACAGTTGACGAATCTGACCCCAGAGCAATACTTATCAGTCCCGAAAATAGATTATCTATTTCCGCAGGAGAATCTGTAGTATTAGAGGAAGAATCCACCGATGCTGATGATGATATGGTGGTTCGTGAATGGAGATATTGGGCTCTTGGTGCAACTTGGCCAGAGGTAATTTCAACCAACTCATTAGACACTTACTCCTTGCCACCAGGTGAACATCATCTCTCACTTTATGTTGAAGATTCAAGAGGTGGATGGGATGAAGTACATGTAAATGTCACAATGCAATCTAGTTTACCTAAATTAGATTCAAATTCTTTGACAATAACCCCGTCTGCCTTAACAGCAGGAGAAAAGACAGAATTCAAGGTTTCAATCATAATGATTGATGAAGATGGAACGACAGATAATGTTAGAGCAACACTTACTCATGGAATACAATTTTGGGAATTTAATTTGTCAGATACAGGTGCAGATAATGTTTGGAGCGGCACAATTGAACTGACTGCAAACGATGTTGGCAGACCGAATTTGAAAGTAATTGCTACCGATGGTGATGGTGAAAATGCAGCAATAGATGTTGTATCAATAACTTTAGTTGTAAATGAAGGAGTTGAAGATGGGAGAGTTTTGAACTTTGTAATCGCCGCAACTTCGTTGATCATTTTACTCGGAGTTATTGCATTCGTCGCCAATAACCGCCGGAAGAAGATAGCAGAATTGGATATGATAGAATCATGGGATGCTTTTGGCCAAACCAATAAAAACAAGCCAACCCCATCCAATGATGGAAAAATAGTGCCTAAGTTGGAAAGTGGTTTGACAGATAGTACGCAAGAAGTTGAGGACGAAGAGGAATTAATGCCTGATATTGAGGAATCAATGCTTGAACAAAAACCAAAGCAAGAACTTGATCTTGATTGGGACAATGTCTGAGATTGAATCAAATTAGAGACTCATATATTTTCTCATAATCAATCGCATTATGTTCATATGTATATTTTGATAATACGCGCTCGCGGCCAAGTTTTGCCTGCTCATCACGGCCTTTCGGGTCCTCTAATGCAGCATTGACCGCTCTTGCCAAATCACTTGGATTTCCACATTCAAATAATCCGCCAACAGTTTCATCAATCATTTCAGTCAAAGGTGCTTGGTTAACTGTGACTACAGGGGTTCCACTGGCTAATGATTCAAGAGGTATCAATCCCTGACCCTCATAATAACTTGGATATACAACTAAATCTGCACTTCTAAAGTGTTGGGCGAGATTCTCAAAAGACATTCCTCCTTTGATGAAAACAGCATGGCCGACACCGAGTTTTTTTGCCTGTTTGAGTAGAGTTTTACGCATGTGACCTCTTCCGATAATACATAGTCTTGCACCAGGATTTTTTGCCAGTATCTCTGGCATTGAACGCAGTAATGTGAGATGTCCTTTGCGAGCAACTAATCGCCCTACTGCTAGTAGTAGTGGAGTATCTTTACTTGGTCTGCCGCATAATGATTCTTCATCCGCAGCATCATAATCATGACGTAGTTTTTCATGGGCCAATTGTTCATCTTCATCATCATGATTAATTGGTCGAAATACAAGATGGTCAACCCCATATAGAATTGTTTCACAGCGCCAATCTTTTGAAGGACCATACCATCGTTTGAATTCTTCTTTGGTCGAATTACTAATTGCAACAGAAACGGAGGATTCAAGCATACCAGCTTTTTCGTATTTGGCATACCAAGAACCGGTTGTGAGGATTGCTAAATCGTTTGGATTCTTCCATGTTGCAGCCTCTCTATGTTTTGCAGCAAGTTTCATACCTTCTTTTTCGCCAATCCATGAACCATTAAGTGCAGAAACGACAGGTGCGATATTGTTTTCAACAAATCTGTATTCTTTCCTTGTCCAAGATACAAGAGGAAGAAGTGTATGTACAATGTCAATTTTTTCAATTTTATTCAAACGCTTTAGTGCTTTTAGTGCATACTTCCCATAAGAGCGAGTAAATGCCATTGGTAATTTTAGCCAAGGGACTTCAATTATCGCAACACCTTGTTGAGGCGGGGCCATGCCGCTATGTTTTCTCGTAATTATTGTGATTTTGTGGCCAAGTGATGCTAAATGTCCGGCGAGATGGAATACCACTGAACCAATACCGCCCCATCTTGGAGGGTATTCACCAGATACCATTGCTATGTGCATCAACCCTTCCACAATTGTTTAGCGTTTCAATATCACCTACTCAAGACAGTCGAAGTAGCACATTACTTCGCCAATGCCTTCAAGGGGTTTACTCTTGTGGGCAGTCCATGAGCGAAGTTCTTCCAGTGACTGTTACTGTTATTCTTCCAACACGTAATGAAGAAGAGGCTCTTGGCCCAACCGTTGATGCAATCCCAAGAGGTTGGTGCAAAGATTTGGAAATAATGATCGTTGATGGGAACTCAACAGATAGGACTAGAGAAATTGCTTTGGAAAAAGGAATTAGAGTTCATTTGGAAGATAGAAAGGGATATGGGAGAGCATATAGAACTGGTTTTGATGTTGCTTCAAATGATATCATTGTCACAATGGATGCTGATTGTACTTATCCAGCAGAAGTTGTACCACAATTGGTGAAAAGATTGCTTGATGATGAATTAGATTTCATCACATGCGACAGATTGAGTTTAGCAGAAGATGGCTCAATGTCAGGATTACATGGTTTCGGTAATTGGGGATTATCTTTCACAGCACGCATGTTATTTGGTTATGGGCTAAAAGATTCACAAACAGGAATGTGGGTTTTCCGTAAGTCTATTTTCAATGATGATAGAATGAGGCCAACCAATGATGGTATGCCACTTTCTGAAGAAATCAAAATCCTTGCCCGCAGATATTTGGGTAAGAAAAAGGCAATTGAGATTTCTGTACCATACCGCCCTAGAGTCGGAGAAGCAGAAATTCATACATGGGGAGATGGTTGGAAAAACTTCAAATTTTTGTTCGCACGCCGACTTGGAATTAATAGAACATTAACACCTTGGGGTGGAAGAGATTCCAATCCGGATTCAACTAAGGGCGATTTACCCGAGCAATCGTCATAAGCATAGAATCAAAGGTAAGTGGTGCAAGCCCTATTCATGGCAGAAGAGGGCATTGATGCAGTTCTTGTTGGGACTCTCGCTTCTGAATCAAGCGGTTCTTCTAAGGAGTTGAATATTGCAGTAGGTTCAACTATTGCTATTTCATTTATTTTTTTATTATTGGCAGCAATATTAGGGCCTGCGATAACGACTGGAAATAATGCCAACGCCAATGATGGGTCTGAATTTCAGGGAGATCAGGTTTACTTTACTTGGAATGAGCCTGAATATATGCCACGTCATGAGGAATGTATAGATCCTGATAATGGTCAAGATGCTGGTTACGAAGGCTACGGGGTTGGATATGAACCAAGTCTTTCAATCGATAGTCAAGGAAATTTGTTCGTAACTGCTCACAAAGATTTGCGTTGGGGTGGTGAAGGAACACCATTCGGCCCTGTACTCGGTGGTCCTCTTGATTCATGGTACGCGTGTCAAGATGGCCAAATGACTACTTGGGATTATTGGGCTTCATGGTTTTGGATTTCAAACGATAATGGTGAAACATGGAGCCATGGTGATAATTTTGATCCAACTCCTGGTAACTTAGCCAATTCAGTAGTTGGCACATTTACTGGCGCAGGTTCTGAATGCCTTGGAGATGAAGGAGATATTGCCGTCGATGCAAACGACGTCATATACTACCTTGACACTACTTTGGAAGACAATTGGTGGCATATGTTTGAAGATGGTGGTAACACATATACTTCACCATCAACATGTGAACGAATGTTTACAATGGCAGCCGATGACCGACCTTGGGTTGCTGCCCAAGGTGACGACATTAT
>ENA-UZWS01003428-UZWS01003428.1-metagenome-genome-assembly--contig:-Day-3-25m-contig-3428_pt1 | contig 9830 bp, 9 predicted proteins | sample MGYA00260343_ERZ794903 | MGnify/ENA metagenome assembly ERZ794903
AGCCTGGTCGTCAGCGGCTCCGATGAAGATGGACTCGTCATACCATCAAGATCCATCAACTTAGCCTGATGCAGAAATGCCTCTTTAACCGTGTCGTCAGGCTCTCCGTACCACTTGCGGTTTGCAAAGGGTACATCAACACCAAGATTCTTGACGATATCTGCAATCTCATTACCTATATTCAGACAGTCGGTTAACTTACCACCAAAAACACTAAGGTGCGCATCCTGATCGCGCACTTCTATCACGTGTTTACGTGACAGTCCGACCCAATCAGCAACACCACCCGCTCCCTCGTGCGCTAACGGCCTCACACCACATCGTTCGGCAACAATGTCCTGCTTCGTTAGCGGCCGATCGAGACGTAACATATTATTGGCGTTTTTGAGGATAAATGCTCGCTCGCTATCCGAGACCACTTGCTCAGGAGAATCAACCTGAGTATCGGTAGTACCGATACAGGTTTTTGGCCCCATGGGTATCACAAAAAACAAACGACCATCGGATGCGAAGAACGCAAGAACCCGCTCTGCTTCCGCCACTCTGTCAACAATCAGATGAACACCTTTTGAGAATAGGTGGTGATACTCAGTCTTTTGTTTTGTCAGGCCGTTGTGATCATCAAGCCAGGGACCACAAGCATTGATTAGGACCCGCGACCTGATTTGAAAAGACTCACCGCAAACATTGTCCTGCACTGACGTGGTCCATATCCCGCTGTCTCTCTCACTGCCGAGTGATTCAACATAGTTCGCCGCGACACAGTCGTTGTCCAAAGCTGTTCTAATAAAGTTAAAAACAAATCTGGCATCATTATCGTAGAGATAGCAATCCGAATACTCGAACCCAGCCTGCACGTCGGAAGTATTAATAGCCGGCTCAAGGCTGTTCAGGCGGGCACGGGATCTATACTTGGGAATACCGGTTTTGAATCTACCAATTACCCAGTAAAGCAGCGTGCTCAAATAGACCAGGAATGCGGGATATCTGAAACCTTTAGCAATGCTGGTCAAAAACCGGATCTCTTTCACCGTCGAGGGATAGTGGTCCATCAGATAATTGCGGCTTTTACACAGCTTGTTTACAAGCAGAAATTCGTACGACTCGAGATACTTGATACCGCCCCAGGCAAGATTCGATGATTCCGAACTTGTGCTACCGGCAAAGTCACCGCGATCAATCAGCGCAACCTTGACACCTTTTGCCGCGAGCGCAGCCGCGGAAACAGCGCCGTTGATCCCGCCACCAACAATGAGCACATCATATTCTTCATTACCGAGACGACGGACGTTGCTGTTTCTTAATTTCATCGCGGCATAGTGTATTGATGCTAAGCGTAAATTAACACCTCCAATTACAAATTTATCCAGATCAATAAAACTGCGGCGCTGAAGCGATCATGCGCGCGACCTATCTGGCACACTGACTCGCAGTCTTTTAGCAAATAGATTAATGAGTCTGGTGACGAACCACTTCACCCTCGACCATAAAGACAACATCTTCACTAATATTTGTCGCCAGATCAGCAATACGTTCTAAATATCTTGAACAGGATAACCAGGAGGTCGCCTGCTCTATCATGGACGCATCTCTGGCCATCATCTGCCGGAAATCGTCATACATTTGGCGATTGATTTGATCTACGCCGTCATCTTGCTCAATCACCTTTCTTGCGAGATCAACATCAAGTTTGACCAAGGAATCGAGCGAGTCTTTTAACATGGAACGAATTGTCACAAACATTGCATTTATCGTCGCCATGGGTTCAGGCATCGGCTCCCTTTCTGCAAGATAAACCGCCCGGGCAGTCAAGTTCTCCGCCAGATCTCCAATACGTTCCAGATCATTGTTAACCTTTAGCACCACGACAATAAACCTTAGATCAATCGCTACCGGTTGATGAAGCGCCAAAATTTTCAGACAGTTTTCTTCGATCTGGACTTCTTTCTCGTTGATCGCGCTTTCGTCTGCATAAACAGCTTGCGCCAACTCAACTCTTCGATCTCTCAATACAAAGCTCGCGTTACCCAGCGCCGTCTCAACCAAACTTCCGAGATGTAAGATATCTCTTTTTAGTTCATCAAGGTCTCTTTGTAGATGGAGCGACATAATTTCTCCTTGTTGCTAAATTTCGGTGTGACGAGGGTTAACCAAAACGACCCGTGACATATTCTTCAGTTCGTTTTTGATTTGGCCTTGTAAATAGCTGATCCGTGATACCAAATTCAATCAGATCACCCATTTCCAGAAATGCCGTGTAGTCAGATATACGTGCCGCCTGTTGCATGTTATGCGTCACGATCACAATGGTATAACGACTTTTCAGGTCGAACAGTAAATCTTCAATGTGCGAAGTTGAAATGGGGTCAAGGGCTGAACAGGGTTCGTCCATCAATAGAATGTCAGGTTCCATCGCAAGCGCTCGCGCAATACACAGACGCTGTTGCTGCCCTCCGGACAAACCCAAAGCAGATTCGTGCAACCGATCACGCACTTCATCCCACAAGGCTGCCTGCCGCAGGGATTTTTCTACCAGCTCATCCATTGAACCTGTGAAGCCGTTAATCTGCGGTCCCCAGGAAATATTTTTGTAGATCGTCTTCGGAAACGGGTTGGGTTTCTGGAAAACCATCCCGATGTTCCTTCGCACCTCCACCGGATCAATCCTACTGCTGTACACATTATGACCAGCGTAGATGAAGTTTCCGTCCACCGTTACGCCATCAATAAAATCATTCATCCGGTTAATTGATCGCAGCAATGTACTCTTTCCGCAACCAGAGGGACCGATGATTGATGTGATTCTGTTTTTTGCTATTGGAAACGACACATGCTTAACAGCCGGATTGCCCGAATAACTTATCGAAACATTGTCTATGTCCAGAATCACTTCATCCGGAAATGTCTGGCTGGGAATACTTTCGCTTTCGCCCGCGGTCTTTTCGACTATGCTCTCTTCGAGTAAATTGATAGCGCTCATTGAAGCTTTTTCTCCGTTTTGTGTCTGATAAATATTGCTGTCGCATTCATCGTCAACAACACTACAAGCAGGACGATAATGCCGCCCGCCGCTAATTCATGGAATTCTTGCTGAGGTCTGGAAACCCAGTTAAATATCTGGATCGGAAGGGCCGTAAAAGAATCCATCGGGCCCTCAGGCAGGAAAGCCACATAGGTCAATGCACCAATCATTATCAACGGCGCGGTTTCGCCAATCGCTCTTGAAAGCGCGAGGATTACGCCGGTTAGAATACCCGGGAATGAAGCCGGCAAAACGTGCGCCCATGCCGTTTGCAATTTGGTTGCGCCTAACGCATAAGCCGCATGGCGAATGCTCATTGGCACTGTCTTAATTGCTTCCCTGCTCGCAATGATGATAACTGGCAGAATCAACAGGCTCATCGTCAATGCGCCGGACACAAGACTTCTCTCAAAACCCAGTCCACGAACAAAAATTGCCAGCCCTATGATGCCGTAGACTATTGAGGGGACGCCGGCAAGATTAGCGATATTAACTTCTACTATTTTTGCAATCCTTCCTTTGTGACTCAGCTCTTCAAGATAAAGCGCTGTCGCAACGCCGATCGGTATTGAGACGATTGCAATCATGGTGATCAGCCAGAGGGTGCCAACCAGCGCAGACTTAACACCAGCCTTGTATGGAAATCGGGATGGGAAACTGGTTAAAAACTGAATATCCAGCCACTTAATACCATCGAGCGTTATCTGAATGAGCAGGATGGCTAAAAGTGCCGCGCCCAACCAGGTAACACCTGCGCACAACAACCGAAACATTCTCGCTTTACGATGACGCTTCTGGATATTTGTATTACTCAACTCCAGTGGAGAACGCTTCACTCGTAAACCTCTCGGAACTTGCTCAATATCCATTGCGAAACAATGTTTAGTATCAAAGTGATAACAAACAGCAATCCTGCAACAGCAAACAATGTTTGATAGGCGATGCCACCGGCAGGAGTATCACCCATGCTTACCTGAACGATGTACGCGGTCATTGTTTGGATACTTTCCAAAAACGTAAGCGACAGATTCGGTGTAGCACCTGCTGCCAGCGTTACTGCCATCGTCTCACCAATCGCGCGTGAAATAGCCAACAGAAATGAAGCCATGACGCCCGACAAACCCGCCGGTACAACGACCCTAGTAGTCACTTCGAGGGAAGTCGCCCCCAAGGCATAGGCGCCTTGTCGCAGCGAGTCGGGAACNNACACCGACGACAATGGCACCGCTCAAAGCATTAAAAACTTCCAGCCCGGGCACCATCTTTCGAAGCAACGGCGTGACAAAGGTCAATGCGAAATAACCGTAAACAACTGTTGGAATGCCAGCAAGCACCTCCAGCACAGGTTTGACAACTGCTCGCATTCGGGGAGAAGCATACTCACTCAGATAAATCGCGCTGGCCAAACCGGTCGGAATCGCAAATAAGGCAGCTCCGATCGTAATGAGCATCGTACCCCACAGCAAAGGTAACACCCCGTAGGAACTCGGCTCAAACAAGGGCACCCACGAAGTGCCAAAAAAGAAGTCAAATGGCGACACAGCCTCAAAAAAACCAAGCGACTCCTGCGCAAGAATAAAAATAATGACACCGGTGGTGAAGATAGAAATCATCGCACAGAGACCCAGTGAGGATTCGATGAGAAATTCTCCCCAGCGCACCCGGGTTTTTCGAATGTCAATTTTCTTGGCCTGATTCACATCCGAATGCTTTAACGTTTCCATTTCACGCATTTGCATACTAGTTATCAGTCAACAGATTGGCGCTTTGGGGCAGCGCTTCACTGTGATAAGCCGTTCCAATTTCTCGCAACTCAACCCGCTGCTTGGCCCCGGCGTACACTGAATCTGGTAATGGGATATAACCGACCTCGGTCGCCAGCATGGGGGCTGACTCAATATAAAAGTCTACAAAAGCGCGTACTTCCTTTCGATCTAGCGCATCTGGACGAACATAAATGAACACTGGCCTGGACAGTGGCGCATAGGTGCCGTTGTTTATCGTGATTTCCGTTGGCGCGACAGGTCCCTTGCCACCATCTATCGCTACCACGCGTAACTTATCCTTGTTCGCAGCGTAATAGGCATAGCCAAAATAACCAAGCGAGCCTTCATCACCACTGATTCCCCGCACCAGCGCATTATCGTCTTCATTTGCTGTGTAGTCCGGTCTCGATGCCCCTGATTTTCCATTGATCGTTTCTGTAAAGTAATCAAAAGTACCCGAATCAGTACCCGGCCCGTAAAGCTGAATTTCTTTTTCTGGCCAACCATCGCGAACATCGCTCCAGCGTTTTACTGAACTGCCAGGTTGCCAAATTTTGTTTAGTTCGGTGATCGTAAGGTGATCAACCCAATCGTTCTTCGTATTTACAACAACGGAGAGACCATCATAAGCAATAGGCAATTCAATAAAGCCGATACCACTTGCACTCGCCTGTTTCACTTCTTTCATTTTGATAGGCCGCGAAGCGTCGTTAATGTCAATCTCACCCGCCAGGAACTTCTTAAAGCCACCACCGGTACCGGAAACCCCCACTGTGACCCGAACTCTCGGCTGCACTGCAAGAAACTCTTCTGCAACCGCTTCACTAATTGGAAATACCGTGCTGGAACCATCTATGGAAACGGTACCCCGAAGTCGTTCAGCCGATGCTGGCGCTAGGGTAAAAATTGAAACGGCAGAGACGACCAAGGAGGCTGCCAACCATTGTTGAAACCTGTTTATAACCATTGCTTAACTCTCGTGTGTTTTGAGAGCGCATTTTGGATTTGAAATATAAAGATTAGATAAAGAGAAGGTTAATGTTTCCGATTTTCGGAACGTCGTTAAGGCGTCAAAGGAAACTTCACGATGAAACGAGAGCCCCGGCCCTGTTCACTGTCCAGCTCAACTGTACCACCGTGTTCTTCCGCGATGTGCTTAACAATCGATAGACCCAGCCCTGTACCCCCAAGGTCTCTCGATCTCGCTTTATCAACCCGATAAAAACGTTCAAACACTCGCTGTTGCGCCTGAGCCTCAATGCCGATACCGGTGTCTTCAACTTCTAACTGAAGTAAATCCGCAGTGCGACTCAGTCGAACACTGATCTTCCCACCGGCTGGCGTGTACTTAATGGCGTTATCCATCAGGTTATCGACGAGTTGACTGATCGACTGAGCATCACCTTCGAACAGGCAGGTCGCGTCATCAGGTTCAAACTCAAGTTCGAGCTGTTTTTCATGACAGGTAGACTTCACCGCTGAAATACTTCGCTTGACCAATTCCTGCAGATCAAAGGCATGTGCATTTTTCTCACTTAGGTCTGACTCAAGGCGGGAGATTGTCAGCAGATCTGAAACAAGCACCGACAATCGCATGCTTTGAGCGCTGACTCTTTCAACAAAACGGTTTCTGACCTCCTCCTCCATATTCGGATCATCGAGCATGGTTTCCGTCAGACCACGAATCGCTGTAATCGGCGTTTTTAACTCATGGGAAGCATTGGCAACAAAATCCCGACGGACCCGTTCTAAGTTAGCAACTTCAGAAATATCATTCAGTACAATCAGCACGCCGGAAACCTCTGCTCCGGTAAGCAATGGAGACACATGAACATCAACTATCAGATCATGTCCCACGCCGACACGTCGCACCTGCATTTTGGCCACTCGCTGCGTTTCAAAAGCCTCCTCAACCGCTTGAATCACCTCTGGAATACGCACATCCTCCCAGAGCAGTTCTTGTCGCTCATGATCGTGGCTGTCATGACTACCATCCTGTCCCAGGCCATCTGGTCCCAGCATATTTCTGGCGGCATCATTGGCGTGGATGACTCTTCGTTCCGCATCGATTCCAATGACACCTTCGACCATGCTGGCCAGAATTCTCGCGAGCCGATTTCGCTCGGTGGTAATTTCCAGCACTCGCTCGGCAGAACTTCGGGCCATCCGGTTAAATGCTTCAGCAAGCGTGCCAATCTCGTCCTTATGAACGACGGAGAGACGTCTATCGTAGTCACCTTGAGAAATCGCTTCAGCGATATCTGTCATGCTACGTAACGGGTCGGTAAATCTTTTCGCGAAATAAAAGCCCAAAACCAATGCAGCTACCGCCGAAGTAGTCGCACCCAGTAATACCAACCACCAGAGTTGTGTTGCCTTTCGCTCGATATCATTCAGCGCAACTGACACCCTCACAATACCTAACAAGGCATCCCCTTCATCAACTCGTTTAGCAAGGTACCGCATATTCTGGCTCAGCGTTTGGCTGAACCTAGTTGAAGACGAATAACCTGTTTTCCTTGCGCCTGCTATTTCCGGGCGACTCGAGTGATTGTCCATGTTCTCTGGAGACTCCTGAGAATCTGCAAGCACTTTCCCATCGGACCGAACCACTGTCAGACGACTACCGCTCTTGCGACCAAGCACTTGGATAGTCTCCTGAAGATCATCGATTTTCGTCGTTGTGACATCGCGTGCTAGTGCAGAGCGAGACAATTCAGCAAGCATCTCGGACTGAATGGTCAACGATTTTTCGATTTCATCCATACCATTACTAGCAACCTGTTGTCCCACCAGTAGTCCAACAATAATGGTCGATATTAGAATAATTGCGACATATCCAGCATAGAGTCGCCATAAAATACGGGAAGTGATCATATGTATCTCACAACAACCTCATTGACCTACGACATCGATAAACCGGTAGCCAATGCCCCTCACGGTTTCTATAAACTGGATCTCACCGGGTAATTTCTTTCGAATTGCACGAATGTGAACGTCAATATTTCTATCAACGATCACGACGTCATTTCCGGAAGCATAGTTGAGCAATTGTTCCCGCGAGAAGACCCGCCCTGGATGATTGGCTAACTGATTTAATAGCCGAAATTCGGTTGCCGTTAGCTTAATTAGATTTCCATGGTAAGTGACGCTGAATTTTTGCTCATCAATGATCAGGCCCTCAAGCTCGACAATATCCGGGCGACCTTGCTTATCAGACATGCCGGCCCTTCTGATCGCAGCATTTACTCTGGCCACCAGCTCTCGAGGACTAAACGGTTTGGCGACATAGTCGTCAGCACCGATACCCAAACCAATCACAATATCACTTTCTTCACCTTTGGCAGTGACCATGATCACCGGAATATGCTTCAGCTTTTCACCGCCTTTTATCCGGCGACATATTTCAAGGCCATCCAAGCCCGGTAACATTAGGTCAAGAATCACTAAATCGGGTTCAACTTTCTCAATCAGCGCGAGGCCTTTGATACCATCAAGCGCATGACTAACATCGAAGCCCTCTCGCTTCAGGTTGTAGCTCAGCACTTCAAGAATATCCGGCTCATCTTCAATGATGACTATTTTTTTCTTTAACATAAAAATGTTTTAAGGGGATATTTAACCGATATGGTACCAAACACATATTAAGAAAAGATAAAGATTCGGCTCACGCCTATTGATACCCCGCTGCTGTTGAATAAATATCATTGCGTTATCTCATCTTGAGCGCGTTTTAGCGGTATCACTCATACTGGCATGCTCGCAGATGGTGAAACACACCAAGAAATTCGTGAAACTGACCAAAAGTGAAATTCCAAATTTTTTAAACCACTGTTTTTGTTAGTATTTTATGATGCGGCACGCAATTTGCAAAGTTTGCGAGTATCAGCGTGCCTTAAATTATCAGAGAGAACCCAGCATGGATCAGGAACAAGCTCGTAAACGCATCAAGGAATTGAAAGCTTTTTACGCCCATCTGGCGAGTTATATTGTGGTTCACATTTTCCTTGTCGCACTTAATCTTTTTGTGACCCCGGATTTTATGTGGGTCCTCTTTTCCTTCGGAGGCTGGGGAATCGGCCTTGCGATGCATGCTTTCGACGTTTTTGGTACGAGCGCCGGTTGGGAAGCGCGCAAAATGCAGGAACTGACCGGTTGGCGTGACACTCAAGATGAACTTGAGCGCCTGAGAGAGCGCACAGAAGTACTAGTCTCAATACTCTCCAATGTAAATTGGGAAAGAATAGATCCTGAGTTCCTCGACACACGAGACAATCTGAGGGCGGCACAGGAGAATATCGTTCGATTACGCAATCATATCGACGACGGAGATGATGTTGATAAGCGGCGAGTTGTCCGGGAAATTGAAGAACTGGAAGCATTTGTGACAAGCCCCAGGTTTCGGTTTCTTGATCAAGTACAGCAATAACAGCGCGGGTCTGTGTTCTTCCCTACTTCACCCGCAATACCATGCCTGCTACTCTGAGGGTGTATCTAACCCGAGGTTGCACCCATGACAACGCCTTACTTACAACGCCAGCAAGCGTTACTGCGTTATTTGCTCGCGTTCACCACCGCCCTGATCCTAGCTGCACCGGCACAGGCCCAACCAAAAACAGAAGACGAACTTGCCATCATGGGAGCCATGCATGCGATGGATGAGTTTTTATTGGCGTTCAATCAGCGAGATGCAGCGGGTTGGGCAGCTTCTCTGAACTATCCACACGTGCGTTTCGCCAGTGGTACCGTGACGGTGTGGAACAGTGCAGCGGATTTCTCCGATACTGATGCATTCGAGATGCTCTCAAAATCAGGCTGGGACCATTCCCATTGGTTAACCCGTGACGTTGTGCTCGTATCACCCCAAAAGGTGCATATCGCNNACCGTTTTTCAACGGTTTAACAACCGCAACGAAATCATCGGTACCTATGAATCTCTATATATTGTCACAAACAAAGACGGTCATTGGGGAACGCAGGCGAGATCAAGCCTGGCACCCTAAAATCGTGAGTGACAACTATGCTTTAGCGTGGAATAGCAA
>ENA-UZWS01003550-UZWS01003550.1-metagenome-genome-assembly--contig:-Day-3-25m-contig-3550_pt1 | contig 9804 bp, 8 predicted proteins | sample MGYA00260343_ERZ794903 | MGnify/ENA metagenome assembly ERZ794903
CGTTGGAAGATGAGCAATGATGAAAAATCAAAGCTAGGGTTCCTAATACAAAACAAAGGGCAAACACACGATAAAAAGTGGTTTACTGATCAAATGGCAGACGGATTTAATAGAGATTTGTTGGATGCACTTGCTAGGTTTAATCATCAAGACGATATGATACAGCATGTTAAATCATTCAAAGCACCCGAGTTTCCAGTTACTGGAAATGACTTGATGAAACTAGGACATGCACGTGGTCCTGGTATAGGAAAAACGTTGCAGTCAATGAGAGATCAATGGAAAAAAGGTAACTTTGATTTAAGTAAAGACGATTTGATAAAGAGTGTAAGTAAAGAATAAATACACTTAGCAAATAAAGGCCCTTTACATGAGACTTAATGAATTAACAGAAGCATTAGATAATCCATATCCATACACCTGGTACGAGCGTAGTAATGATACATGGACTGCATATGCAGAATTGAATTCAGAACGTTCATCTGATGGAAGAGATGACGAAGACGCAACACTTAGAATAATAGCTGACAGAGTTTCAGGCGGTGATGACTGGGACGATGATGAGCGTGTGGTTCCTACCATTTGGGAACTTAGCTTTATGACTGGTTATAAAACTCACAAGACCGGTGCAGGTGATCAATTTAGAATTTTTGCTACAGTGGTTGCCGCATTTACTGATTGGTGGAAACAAATGGGATCAAAAGTAAATGATATTGACGAACTTGAATTTACCGCAGATAAAGCAAAAGATGGTAAAAGCAGAGCAGTACTATATGCTAGATTTGCTAAAAAGTTTGCACAAATGACTGGCTTTAATTTAGAAACTAAGCAAGATAGTTATCAGGATGTCTTTACGTTTGTAAATCCACAAAGTAGTTTTGCTGAGGATTCAGTTACTGAAGAGGTAAGTCTTCCAGAAGATATCTTTCATATGAAAAACAGATTGCTAAAAGTTAAAAAAATAACTGATGCAATGGGTAATCGTCCAATAATGTTTAGAAGTTTTGTATATGACGCAGATCGTATTGGAAAAATTATTAAAAAGGTAACTAATGATAGTGGCAGAAAAATAAAAACTGGAAGCAATCAAAAACAACAAGAAGTCTTACAAAAACTTGGTGTCAACAATCCAACATTTGCAAACCTTGCAGCAGGAAAGCATGCAGATGTTCGCAGAACCTCACTTGAGGATCATGGGGTAGCTGGATTGCAAAACATTTTTATCCCAATAAGCAACGAAATATATTACAGTGATGCAGTTGAAGACTTGGGCATGGGTCGCTCAACAGGTGGAAATAATATTTCATTGCAAAGTGACTTTGATGTAGATAAAGCAGTAGCCAGTTATAAAAAAGGGTGGCCACCTGCTGGATTTGATAACGAAATAATTGTAGATACTGATAAGTATTATCTTCTAAACTTGCAGTCTTTTTTATTAGAACTAACAAGTCCTGATATTAAAGATCAGATTAAACGTTTAAAAAGAGAATATGACTTATCATATTCTAGCAATGCATCAAAAAATCAGGTCGATGATATTTTAAAAGATCTGTTTAAAACAAAAATAATGACATATAGTAATATATCACGCTGGATCGAAAGTGTTGCTATTCCTTTTGTAGATATGCTTGGAGCCAGTAGTGTACAAGAAAACTTTGCNNAAAAGGCAAAAGCAGACCAGGGCGTGTAAAACGTAGTGGTGCTAGTTGTAACGGCAGCGTAACAGAACTAAGAGCCAAAGCTAAAAAAGCAAGCGGTGAAAAAGCAAAGATGTACAGGTGGTGTGCCAATATGAAAGCTGGCAAGAAGAAATAATCACATAAATAAGTGTATGAAGGTACATGACATTATATCAGAAACAGTAAGCTCAGGTGGCTTTGGTGCAGGCAGTTTTGCCACACACGCAACGTCAATGGGTAAAACAAAGAGACGTAAAGATTCGATCTTTGCTGATAAAAAAACAAAAGTAGATGCTGACGAGCAACAGCTTAATGATGATCAAGTACCAAACAAAATAATCCGGAGAACCCCATGAGATTAGAAAAAATTCAAACAACAAAAGTAGTTGCTAAACCATCGTTAGTTAAAGAAGGCAACGAATACAAAGTATTAGATGTCAATGGCGTAGAACGTAAAGTATTCGAAGACATTGATGTTGCAAAACTTTGGATGAAAAAACATAAAACAGAACTTGCAGAAGGTACCGAACCTGTAGTTTACACGAGTGAAATTATGGAAGGTGTATTAGATAGCACAGACGAAGATGGATGGATGGCTAAGAGCCAATTATATAACATCAGTAAATATGCTACAGAACTTCACGGCGTGATCAGTGATACTGATAACTTAGAACCTTGGGTACAAGCAAAATTAACAAAAGCTGCTGACTACCTTGGTGCTGTAAAACACTACATGGAATATTTGGCAGTTAATGATTATCCAACAGATCCTCCAGTGATAGTCGACGATATGCCAGACGATATGTAAAGGAAAAGTCATGCGCCTAACTGAGTTATTTGTAACTGAAAAACCCATTGTCGAAGATACAGAGATAAGTTCTAGCGGACGAACATTAATAACATTGAGTTTAGCTGATATCTATGATATGACACTGCAACCTTATCCGGAAGTTATTGATCCAGATACAGGCAGAAGTACACAACCCGACGGATTTTTTACTAAAAGACAATACGGTGTAGGTGTTCCAGATGACACTGGGCAAGTAGAAGCAGGCAGCATTCACCCAGGAATGGTACAAGGCTATCGCCAATGGCAAGAAGGCGGAACTAAGCCTGGACTACTGATGGATGAAAATGGCGAGCTAAGACCTTATAATGAAAATATATATCTTGAAGATTTTGCATGGAGAGCAGCAAGTGGACTCAGTAGTTTAGCTAACGATCTCACAACTGCTGGTGCGTATGCATTGGATGCAGGATTTGAAATTGGCCAAGACGGTTCACAGGCTTTATGGAATTCAGTACTCAACAACGGATCTGTCGCAGGTAATTTTGCTAAACGTATGGGTGCAAGCGACTGGGAAGATGCACCTATTGACGAAAAAGGATTCGGCGCACTAGACTGGATAAGTACCGAGACAAAGAAATTAGACCAATTTGCAAAATACTTAGATGATAAGACAGATCTGTCATTCAGAGATGCAGGTGATTTAATGGCAAATTCTGTGACTAGCGGTTCTGATCTAATTGCATTGTTTATTGGCGGTGACGCTCAAATGGCGCAGAGCTGGGCCGGTTTGGGTGCTATGTACGCAACAGAATTACCTAAAACAATATTAGACTACGGTATCATTGGTACAGCATCTTTACTTGGGCCGCAGGGCACAGCGGCGGCTACAGGCTTATTAGCAACTATGAATGCTGCAGAAGCATCGGGTGCGGCTATAAACCAAATAAAAGATGTAATCAACGCTAGTTATGAAGCAGGAGAACTACAAAAAACGACACAATGGGCTTCAGCGATGGGGTTGGCGAGAGAACAACTAATATACGACGCCGAACTAGCTGAAGGCGCAGAACCTTCTGAGATGCAACTTGCCCAAATGGAAGAACTAGCTAAAAGTGTAATTTCAACCAACACGTTCAATGCAGTAGTTTTGCCAGTTGCAGGAAGTGCAGCAGTACTAGATACAGTTAGTGATAAACTGTTGTTGGGCAAAATGAGAATGCCAAATCCAATTAGTCCGAGAGCCCGGATGCGGTGGGCAACAAATGTAATAGTTTCATCTCAACTAGAAGGTGGCGAAGAAGCACTACAAGAGATATGGTCTCAAAGAGGACTGTTCAACGAAGCAGGTGTACCAACCGATCCTAGTCAAATAATTAATGCTTACTATCAAGGTGTTGTTGTTGGTAAAGCCGAAGCAGGTGTTGCCACAGCTACTGATACACTAGGTTCGCTAGCCAGATTTTTAGGTGGTAAAGGAAACAATCAAACAGACGATCAAAGATCAGCTAGAGCTCTGCTTAGACAATACTTTTATGGCGCCGATGCAGGCAATCCTGCAATTTTGATCAATATACAAAGCCTGGATGCAAACCTGCTTCACAATAATGTACTCAACGACGAGGGTAGATTAGCTATTGCTGAAAAAATTCGAGAAAGAGGTGCTATAACCGATATCGAACAAAAAGACGATGATGGAGAATATATCTTTGGCCGCATTCAACGCTTTCGTCTACGCAATGGCGGAACCATTACAATGGAAGATGGTACTGAAATATCTGAGGATTATATCCAGAGAACTAACCGAAGTTTAGATCTTATTAGTGTCGTCGACAATATGAAGTTTAATCATCAGCAAGGTAGATATGACATTAATTTTGAAAACCAGCAAGACATGATCGATGCTGCCGCTGCATTAGGTATTGATGTTGAAGGCAGTGGATTAGACTTTCGGGGTAAAAGACGTATCAACCGTATCATGCGAGACTTAGAACAAGTTTATAAATTAGATGCACGAATTCAAGGACGCAGTAATTTAGAAGCTCCGAGCTGGCAGGATTTATCTCCTGCACAAAAAGCACAGTATGTTAATCAAGGCTATGTTGACTTTACAAATGAAGAAAAAGACGGTCACCGTATTGGTCAACGTTGGACTAGAGATGAAATTGACAGAACTACTCAACGTGACGGTAATTGGGATCAGGTACCACAAGAAGTAAAAGATGTAGCGGAACCAATTGATGCAAGACCAGATATTTTCAACAACAGTAGCCGCAACTCCAATGAAGTCAGGGCTGCACAAGACTACTTGAATAGTTTTGGGACTAGAGCTAGACGTGAACTAGGACAAGAACAGACAAGATGGGATAACCGTAATCCAGGTGCCGATCCATTGGACGCTGACAATCCTAGACCAACCGAAGAAAATAATGAAAATTACCAAAATCTTATGTCAGCTAGTAGAGGCGAAACTACAGTTACTCGCCCCATTGCTCAACAATTAGCCGCCGCACAAGAAGACCTGAAAGCTGCCGGTGAAGCATGGGATGCAGAATATGCTCGTGACTTTAATCGCAATGGTACTCCTAAAATGGCAAGTCGTCTTAATATGATTGGCGGTAGAGGAGACGGCGAAGCAGAAGTAGCCAGCCGTAGACAAGCTGGTAATCAAGCCCCNNCCTGAAGTACAAGAACCTGAAGTACAAGAACCTGAAGTAGAAGTAGAGCCAGATGGTACAGATGTAATAGAACCTATTACACCAGCTGATCTTACAGCACAAGATGATACAGATGATACACTAGCAGCACCTTATCAATCGCCTAGTAATCAACCATTTGGCGACTTAGCAAGAGGTCTTACTGTATTCAATACAAAGTATAGACTTGCAGCTGAACCAATGGCACCGGGCGCAGTTAGAAGTATGATAGAAGACCTTGAAAAAACATACCCAGGAATTGAAACAGAAGTTTTTGGTTCTGGAGGTGTTGATTCTTACATAGAGTCTCAAGAAGAATTTGCAAATAACGTAGCAGAAAATCCGCCATCGTTGCCTATGACAGAAGCACCTAAAAGACCAATGACAGGTATGGAAGCTGAACTCGACGGACAAACATTTGTTTATCCGGGCGGAATGTGGATTAGTGTAAACGAAGACGGCACCAGAGGTCGACCAGCTACTAAAGAACAACAAAAAAGACTTACGGACCAAGCATTGGATAGAACTGTTCCAGTTCTTCCTACAACTGTAGATCAAGCAGACACCAGACCTGTATATGTTAATCCCGTTAATCCCCAACGTCCAGAAGTACAAACTACTGTAGCAGAGTTACCAGAATATAGTGAAGGTGATACAGTTGAATATCTCCGTGTCGACGGGTCAAAAAATGATGCAGAAGTTGTAAGAGAACTTGATAACGGTAATATACAAGTATTCAAAAATGGCGCAACTTATGCACTAACTCCGCAACAGATTTCAGCAGCTAGTATTGATAACTTTGAAATTACTACTACACCTCCAGCACCTGTAAGTCCGGATGTAGGTACTACACCTCCACAACAACCAAGTGGTGGTGATACAGAACTTGGTGCAGTTCCAGATACACCAGGCACAGATACTCCTCCAGTAAGTCAAACACCTCCTACGTTTGATACCCCATCCGGTGAACAAGATCCGTTAAACATTGATACTACTACACCGCCTGCACCTTCAAGTAGACCAGATGCACTTGACTTACCAGGTACTAGTGCTCCGGATCCAGTAACTGGCAGTGGTAGAGGTGATGGTCAAATTGAAGTCGACACTAGACGTGCAGAACGTGAAGCGGCAGAACGTATTGCCGCAGCTAATCAAGAAACTGCTGATAAAGATGCAATTAGAGCAGAAGCGGCTCGTATTGCTGCTGAACGAGAAGCCGAAGCACAAGAGCTTGCTATCAGAGACAGTATTAGAGATCAAGCTGCCGAAGAAGCTCAGAGAATGCAAGCTGCCGAAGAAGAGACTGCTAACAGAGACGAAATTAGAAGAGCCGCTAAACAGATTGCGGCAGACAATAATGCAGCTGAACGAGAAGCTGATATACAAGCTGAAATTGCGCAACAAGCAGAAGACCTTGCTAATAAAAATGCAGCTGAACAAGAGCTTGCTATCAGGAATAGTATCCGGGCGGCAGCGGCTGAAGCGGCGGCTGAAGCAAAAGCAGAGGCAGACGAAGCTGAACAACGTGAAGCTGTCAGAGTTGCAGCAGAAGAACGTGCAAAAGAAATTGCTTCACAAAATGAGATAGCAGACAATAGACTTAAAGATATAAATGATGAAATTAGACGAAGAGCAGAAGCGGAAGCAGGTCTTGCTGCTGAACAAAGAGAAGCTGAAATACGCAAACAAATCGAAGATCAAATAGAAGTAATACAGGATATAGAACAACCAACAACTGATAGCGACACAGATAGTGGAGTAACAGTAGTCAAACCTACACCACCAGTAGTACCAGAGCGTCCTGCAGCCCCTAAACAACCAACACAAGATACTCCACCTGAAGTATCGCAACCGGAAGGACCTGAGCCTCCTGTTACAGGTAGTGGACGAGGAGATGGCGCGGCTGAACTTGCAACACGTAACGCAGAAATAAAAAGACAAGCAACGCAACGAGCTCAGGATGCATTTAGAGCGGCTCAACAGAGAATACGCCAAGCAGACCAACAAGCAATGGATGCTGAACGAGAAAAAGCGGCGCAACGTGCGGCAGATAGACAAGCTGAGATCGATGCACAAGCAGAGCAAGAAGCTGACAAACAAGCTCAGGCAGAACTGGATGCACGTAGACAAGCACAACAAGATGCTGAAGCTCAAGCCGAACTAGATGCTGAAGATCAAGCACAACAAGATGCTGAGCAAGAACCAATTGTAGAACCTGAGATTTCTCAACCTATTGATCAACAAGTGACAGCTAAAGATTTTGAAAATGACCCAACGATAGATACAGGGTTATCGACTAATACAGCTTTGCCAGTAGCGACAACAGTTGCTACTAATACTAACAAAGATGGTGATAAAAATAGACCACGAATAGGAGCGGGCACAGGTAAAAACGATAAAGACAAGGAACCGAAACAGTACTACAATCCAAGATTTAGTACACTGGCTATGCCAGATCCGATGAACTTAATGAGATACAAGAGTTTTGGAGATAGTACACATGACGAACGTGATCCTGTTAATGAAATTACTGACCTATCAAAATTAACAAAAGATCAAAGAGATGCAATTAGCGGAACCGGTAAGTATAAGTATAAGCCAAAGCCAAAACCGCCAGCACCTTCTAATGCTGCCACATCGAACCCAAGATTTAGTACGTTATCTATGCCAGATCCATTAAACATTAACCGTTATAAAAACTTTGAATCTAAAAAGAAAGGTAAATAGTTACAAATATTGTAAGGATTAAAACAATGGGTAAAAAAATTATGAAGAGTAGTGTAACAGAAACACTTAGCAAAGGTGAAAAAGCAAAACTTCAAAGGCAAGGTGTGCTTATGAAAGAAGGTGCTCGTGGACTTGGCAGTATTGATTGGCCAGAAGAAGAAATGATACAAACTGCTACTGATGCTATTAGACATGGCTACTCTAAAAATGATTCATTTAGTCACTTGTACAGTATGTATGGTGATGACCACGGAAAATGGTTAAGAGCAAACGAAGATGATATACTCGACGTGTTCTCACAGTATATGGACGAGAGTATTAGTGAAGCAAATGAAAGTGTTGAAGATATTATTAAACGTGCAATGAAAGAGTTAAAGCGTATTGATCCACAAGTAATGTTTAGAACAAGAGATATGATGAAAGCAGTTGCTACAATCAAACAAGGTAACATTGCAGGTGCACTACAAGACCTAGTAAATGGTGTGGATGGACCTGAAAATCAAATACAAGACACATTCAATGATGCACACGATACATTACAGAGACTTATTAATCCTAAAACGGATAAAGAACTAGACGATGAGTATTGGGCAGATGTTGATGACATGAAAGCAAGAAACAGAATAGGCGAAGAAAAAACATTGCAAGGAGTTATGTCTAAAGTATTTGATAATGCACTAAGAGAATTTGAATTTAATCCTAGAGCAGGGCACAGAGACCAACCAAGTCACCCTGAGAATCGTGGTCTAACTCCAGAGTACCCTGAAATAAATGTACGCCCAAAAGCCCGTCCTACAAGTTCTGCACCAAAAACAAGTCTGCGTCCTAAACCCCGTCCAGCAAACTTACAAATGCGCAATGACATTAACAAAGCAGTACAGCAAGCAATGGGTGAAGGCAAAAGCCCACACAAAAAAGGCACAGCAAAGTATAAAGCACATATGGCGGCAATGCATGCTGAAGGCTACAAAGTTATGCCGCCAATGGATCCAAAGTACACTGAACGCAGTGGCTTGGAAGGTCCTTTTACTACACTAAGTGGCAAAGTAGTTTACTACGATCCAAAAGAAGGTAGTTACTACGATCCAGATACAGATATGTATATGTCATATGATGAATTTCAAGCATACGACAACGACTATAGTGGTATGAAAGACGAACGTGACGAAGTTAAAGAAATTGCATTAAATCAAATGCGTGAATCATTAAAAGTTGATCGCTCATTGAGTGACAACGAAGTGGTTGCAAAATACACTCGTACTACATTAGATGAAAGCTATGATACCTGGGATAAAATTAACGAACAAGTACAATTTATTATTAGTATGCTCGCCGAAGGACATAGTGCAGATAGTAAACAAGTAATCAAGCTATTACAAAGAACCAATGTACAAGAACAAGCAGATTCATTTTTAAACAGAAAGTACAAGAAATGAGACTATCTGATATCAAACCAACGTCTTTAACAGAAGCACAATTTGACGAAGCTGCTGGTGAAAAAGATGCCTGCTATCACAAAGTAAAATCACGTTACAAAGTATGGCCCAGTGCATATGCTAGTGGCGCACTAGTTCAGTGTCGTAAAAAAGGCGCTAAGAACTGGGGCAATAGTAAGAAGTAGTAACATGTTTATTGAAGAAATTTTAACAGAAAAGTGTTGGAAAGGCTACAAAAAGAAGGGCATGAAAACCATGTTCGGCAAACGTGTACCCAACTGTGTTAAGAACGAAGAAGTAGAAGTACAAGAAGACCTTAAAGCCTGGTTTGGCAAAGGTAAAAAAGGCGGAGCTGGCGGCGGCGGTTGGGATGCATACAATACAAAAGGTGAACGTGTTGGTAAATGCGGAGATACCGAGAGCAAAGCAAAGCCCAAGTGTTTAAGTAAAAGTAAAGCCGCAAGTCTAAGAGCCAAAGG